>Ga0335081_10000036_pt1 | contig 246357 bp, 234 predicted proteins | sample Lox_Sample_35_FD_206713 | JGI IMG/M metagenome (GOLD analysis project Ga0335081, IMG submission 206713) | Soil microbial communities from Loxahatchee National Wildlife Refuge, Florida, United States - Lox_Sample_3.5 | ecosystem: Environmental > Terrestrial > Soil > Wetlands | place: USA...
CGTCGCTGAACCAAAACAGGCTTGGATTCATGGTTGGCCCCATCGGTTGACCAACCATTTGAATCAACACATGGTTAATTAGGTCTTAACCCTAGGTCGCAATATGAGCCCGACGCTGGAGCAATTGAAACGATTCGGAACTGCTGCCTTTCAACTCGCCCATTTCATCGCCGAACATCCGCTCACACGCAACCACAAAACGGCTGCGTTTGCACGCATCGTCAAATGGCAGATTCAGAGCCGCACCTGCAGCGAGGTCATAGTCCCGTGGGTCGATAGCGCGAAACTAGCAGTGCGCCGCGGGATGACCGGCGCTACAGCCAACATTTATGCCGGGCTGCACGAATTTGCCGACATGGCGTTTACTTTGCATTTTTTGCGCAGCGGCGATCGATTCGCCGACATTGGCGCCAATGTCGGCAGCTACACCGTTCTCGCGTCCGGCGTTTGCGGAGCAAGCACAATCGCCATTGAACCCGATCCGCAGACCGCAGCTTTCCTCCGGCGCAACATCGATCTCAACGGGTTGAATAGCTTGGTGCAAATCGAGCAAGTCGCCCTCGGCGGGGAACAAGGCTACGCCGAATTGACCGTCGGGCTCGATTCGATGAATCACATTGCGCGGGTAAATGACGGCCCTAGCCAGCGTGTCCGCATGCGAACGCTGGACAGCGTGGTGGCCGGGCGGCCGCCCGTCATGATCAAGATCGATGTCGAGGGCTATGAGGCCGAAGTATTTCGTGGCGCCGAAGCGACCCTGAACGCGCAATCGCTCAGGGCCATTATCACCGAAGGTCAACAACCCGAGGTGATTGCCGCGTTACGCGCAGCCGGCTTTTTGCAGTACCGCTACGACCCGTTTCAAAGAAAACTCAGTCGCACGCAGGAGCTATGCATCCCCAATGCCCTATATTTGCGCGATGAGGCTTTTGTCGCGGCGAAGCTGGCGGCATCGCCTGCATTTCAGGTTATCGGCACCTCGATCTAACCGACATGCCACGATAATTCAGCGCCCATTCGACCAGCTCGCGGCTTTGCGCTTGCTTGCGTCGGTACCCTGCCAATAACCCTGCCAATCGTCGCTCGGCCCGATGCCGTCGATCGCCGCCGGCCCGGTGATTTGCGCGGCCTGCGCGGCATCAAGCACCATGATCGGCCGCTCGCCCTTGCCCGTCTGCTCGATCGCCTGCCGCAGCAGACGCCGATAGGCGGTGATCGCCTTGTCGGAGGTGCCGAGGTGCTCCTGCGTGCGGTCCTGAATCGTACCCATCGACTCGCAGGCCCACTGGTCGTGCACGTTGATGTCGGAGCCCATGCCGGTAAAGGTCTCATGCTGCTGCTCGTGCGGATCGAAACCGTAAGCGTTGCTCTTGTTCTTGTTGGGGATGTAGTCGGGCAACTGATAAAGCTGCAGCCGCTGGCGCCGCATCTCGTCCTTGTCGACCGGCGCCCCGAAGCTCGTGAAGATCGCGTACCAATAATGCTTCTCGTCGTCGATCGGCACGTGCCATTGCGTGATCGTCATCTCGCGGCTCATCGGGATGACGAAAGCATTGGGAAACATCAGGTTGGTGACGCGCACGTGGGTGCTCTGTTCGCTGATCTGCCGCAGCGTCACCAGGCGGAAGCCGAAGTCGGTCGACTCCACCTCGATGCGCGGGCGCGTCACCTCGCGCATGATGCGCGACATCGGCATGTCGGAATCGCGCGAGGTATCGCGGAACAATTTGCCGTAACCTTGCGCCGGATCCTCGTCGTGGAAGAAGCGATGCAGGAACGAGGTGTGCACCGGATCGATGCCCACTTCCAACGACTGTAGCCAGTTGCAGTCGATCATGCCCTTGAACGCGAAGGTGTGGCTTGCCGGCGCGATGAAGCAGTCGAAATCGGGAAGGGCCGGCGGCGCTCCGGGACCGAGATAGGCAAACAGGATGCCGCTCTTCTCGACCAGCGGATACGACTTCTGCTTGATATTGGCGCAGAGATTGCTGTCGGCTGGCTCGGCCGGCGTCTCAAGACATCGACCATCCACGTCGAACAACCAACCATGAAAGGCGCAGCGCAAGCCGCCGTCCTCCAGGCGGCCAAAGGCGAGATCGGTGCCGCGATGCGGGCAGTGGCGGGCCATCAATCCGTAGCGGCCGCGCTCGTCCTTGAAGATGACAAGGTCTTCGCCGAACAGGCGCACCGGTTTGATCGGCCGGTTACCCGCCAGCTCGTCGACCAGCGCCGCCGGCTGCCAGTAGCGCCGCATGAGGATGCCGGCGGGCGCGCCAGCGCCGGTTCGGGTGATCAGATCATTCTGCGCCGCGCTCAACATTTGCAGCTATTCCTTGTTCGCGCCTAGGACCCCGGCAGCCGCAGCCTAAAAGTCCTATCCGGTTTTATACGATTATCGCTCAGCGACCGAAAGCTGCGCGCCGATTGTCGCACAGAAAGCAAAACGGCCGGCGCAGGGCCGGCCGCCTCGAGCCGCTCGCAAAAATTTGTAGCGCTCAGCCCATGCGGCGTGCCGCCCAACCGAGGTCCAAGCGCCGGCGCCAAGCGGCCTGCCGCAATCCCAATAGGCGCTGTGCCGCGGTCTTGGCCTCGGCCCGGCTGGCGGCGGCCCAGGTCCGATATTCCAGATCGGCGACTCGCGAAGTGAGCGGCGCCGGGCGGAATAGTCGCGCAATCGGATTGGGCCGGCGATCGACCTTCAGCTCGGCGAGCGCATTGGCCACATTGCCGGCGTGTCCAAAGGCGATTAGCCGGCCGGTAAGCATATGGCGAACCTCGTAAACCCCCGGACCGATCGGGGCATCGACATGCTCGCCGCTGTCGCCGTCGGGAAATCGCTTCCAGCTACTCCAAGTTTGCACCATCGGACAAAACCCTAAGCTACTCTCGCCAGCGCGCCGCCAACGTTACACCTAGGCTTTAGTTCCGCGCGGTCAATGCCGACCTTGGGTCATAATGAACGGCCCCCGCTTGGCCCAGCACAAATCGCGCATTTTGAGGCTCTTGACAAGCAACCCCTAATGGCCGGGCAGGACCAGGACCTTCGGTTTGGCCGGTAAGGTTGCCTTCGATACCACTACAGATGGGACCTCGGCGATCTCCACCTCCCATTCCTGGCGCACGCGTTGCAAGAAGCGGTCCAACGTATAGGCGCTGAAATAATGCATCGGGATCATCAGCGGCGCCTTGAGCGCGTGCAGCACCTCGATCATGCCGTCCAGGTCGAGCGTATAGCTGCCGTCCACCGGCACCATCACCACGTCGATGCGGCCGATCTCGTCGAGCTGCTGTTGGGTGAGCGTGTGATGCAGGTGACCGAGATGGGCGATGCACAAATTTGCGATCTCGAAGATGAAAATCGAATTGCCGTGCCGCTCGGTTTCGCCGTCCCATCGCCGGATATTGGTCGGCACGTTGCGCACGCGCACATCCTTGTACTGCAAATCGATGCGCGCCGGTTTCTCGTCGCCGGCCCAGCCGCGCAATACATGTTTGATGCCCGGATCGGGGTGATCGGTGTAATGCGTCGGATGCGCGTGATTCATGGTGACGATGTCGGGCAATACCGGCGGTTTGACAAAATCGTTGTAGTCGGTGGCGATGCGCACCAATTGCGGGCTCTCGATCAGGAAGGTGGCGTGCCCGACAAAAGTGATGCGCACCTGATCGGCGTTAAGCGCAGCAAGGCGGAACGCTGCCGGTTGTGCCGACGGTGGTCGCGCGGCGACCAAGCCGGGGCAGCTTTGATTCATCTGCGGCTTTACCGCCGGCGGTGCCGCGCCCTGTGCCCGAGCCTGGCCGGCACCCGCAGCGACGGCCAGCGCCGCCATCACGAGAATTTTCAAGATTGCGCCGCGCATGAAATCACCCGCAAAGTTACCCGGCGAAGCGCAAGCTTGACACGGTTTTCACAAACTCGCCACCGGCCTCGGGCGCATAGCACCCCGCAGGCAAATGAAAAGCGGCGCCCGCAAAGGTGCCGCCTCAGTCAGTTCGATCGAAATTTCGCTCAGAACGTCTCGAAATAGCGGCGGTCGCGCTGAGAAACGATGATGCCCTTGGGCGTGACCACCATCCAGCGGCCTTCCTGGCGTCTGATTGCTTCGACTCGCCCTAAGCCGGGCAAAGGCGCGCCGACCGACACCTGAAAGATCTCGCCGTGCCTTTCGACGTAGACCGCTCCCTCGCGCGCCGAGCGGATGGTCCAACTCGTCATCAACGTCGGCCGCACGGCCGGACGGCTTTCAAGTGAGGCAATGCGCGGTCCCGGACGAGGCACCGGAATCGGCGCCGCCATGTGCGGCGGCGCTTTCGGCATCGGTACTGAACCGGTAATTTCCGGCGCGACCGGCAGGCGCGCGGTGAGTTTGGCGACCTGCGAACGCGCGGCTTTGTTCGCCGCTTCGAGATCCGTCTTCAGCGCGGCCACTTCCTTGGACAGGTGCGCAATCGATTTTTCCATCGCCTTGCGCTCCTCCACGGCGGCGACATCGATACGCGGCGCGGGGGCGCGCGAGAAGCCGGTCGCCAGACTGCCGATAACGGCACCGAGAGCGCCGGCGATCACGACCGAGGCAACGAGCACGGCTGTACGCCTCTGACGTGCATTCCAGACGATGCGTCGGCGGCGCGCCTTGATGGCAAAGCGCCACGCCCGCGCGTCAGATTCCGGCGCGTCGTTTTCATTTGCGATTTGCGGCGCGAGCGTCGCGAATGTCTCGATTGCGGACGGCGCGCCTATCACCGCTTCGGGCGTCGCGGGCGACGTCGAGGGCGACTCGACGGCGGGCAATTCGCTCCGAGCTGCCGGATAGCGAAAGGCGTCGTTGCTGTTCGGCGCCGGCTCGCCGTTAGGTTCTTCGCTATGCCCGGCCATGGCCCCATCCCCGAATTGGCATTCGGCAATCGGTAACCACGTTCGGTTACCAATCGGTTACCAATCGCGCTGAGGCTCGTGCTGCTTCTATTGGGCTTCTGGCGCCGCGGTCAGATCGGCAGGCCGTTCTCTTCGGCCAGCGCTTTGAGCGAAGCCTCCGGCCGCGCGCCGAGGTGCTGGATCACTTCCGCCGCCGCGAGCGCGCCGAGGCGCGCGGCGGTACCGTGATCTTTGCCGCGCGAGTGACCGATCAGGAAACCGGCGGCGAACAGATCGCCGGCACCGGTTACATCCACCACGCGTTCAACCGGCAACGCCGGGACGGCGTGGACGGCGTCGCGGCTGACCACCACGCATCCTTTCTCGCTGCGCGTAATAACGGCGAGCTTGACTTCGCCGCGCAGTGCTGCGAGCGCGGTGTCGAAGTCGGCGGTCTGATAGAGGCTATGCAGCTCGCGCTCATTTGCGAATAGAATATCGACGGTGCCCCCGCGTACGAGCTCGAGGAATTCCGGCCGGTAGCGGTCGACGCAGAACGCATCCGACAAAGTGAGCGCGACGCGGCGCCCGGCTCCATGTGCAATCTTTGCCGCTTTCAAAAATGCCTCTTTGGCGTGCGGAGGATCCCATAGATAGCCTTCGAGATAGACAATGGCCGAGGCCGCGATTGCGGCCTCGTCGATGTCATTGGGATGCAGGTCCTGCGCGGCGCCGAGATAGGTGTTCATGGTGCGCTCGCCGTCCGGCGTCACCATGATGTAGCAGCGCGCCGTCGAAGGACCTTCAGAAGCCGGCGGCGTGTCGAAGGCGACGCCGGCAGCGCGAATATCGTGCGCGAAGGTGTGGCCGAGTTCGTCGTCATTGACCTTGCCGACAAAGGCGGCGCGGCCGCCGAGGCTGGCAATGCCGACGATGGTGTTGGCCGCCGAGCCGCCCGAGCTTTCCACCGCCGGTCCCATCGCTTCGTAGATCGCCTGCGCGCGGGCCTCGTCGATCAGCATCATGGCGCCCTTGTGCATGCCGTGCGCGACCAGGAAATCGTCCTCGGCGTGTGCGATGACGTCGACGATCGCGTTGCCGATGCCGAGCACGTCGTAGCGGGGGGCGGTCATACTTGATCCTCACGCAATTAGGCCGCGCACTATATCGGGCGAATATCGCTCCGCAAGCGCTCGGTGCACGGGTGACGGGCACGTGCCCGCATGGTTAGAGTGCGGAGACAGCGCTGAGGAATCATCCAATTGTCGCTCGCGCGCGATACCGTTACGGTCGGCATCGGGACGCTTGTGTCGCGATTGCTCGCCTATTTCCGCGATGCCGCGATCGCCGCGCTGCTTGGCACCGGCCCGTACTCGGAAGCCTTCTTCGCGGTTCTGCAGGTGGTGAACTTCTTCCGCCGTCTGTTGGCCGAGGGCGCGCTCAACAGTGCTTTCGTGCCCTTGTGGCTGCGGCTTGCCGGCGGGGAAGACGGCGCCGCCAACGCCAATCGTTTCACCGCTCGCATCTTCATCACGATCGGCTGCATCAACGGCATGATTGCCTTGTTCGTCGTGATGTTCGCGTATTCCATCGTCGTTACTATAGCGCCCGGTTTCGACGAGACGCGCCGCACGCTGGCGGCGTTCTATCTCCTGATTGTCTCTCTTTATGTCGTGCTGGCGGGGTTGGTGGCGGTGATGGCGGCGGCGCTGAATGCGCAAGGCCGTGTCGGTGCCGTCACCGCCAGCACCGTGCTCTTCAATCTGGTGCTCCTGGCGGTGCTGGGACTCGCGGTCGCCGAGCACATCGAGCAGTTCTATGTCGGCGTCTGGCTGGCGGCGGCGATCGTGGTTGCCGGAAGCGTTCAGTTTCTGATCATCGGCGCGGCGTGGTTATTGAGCGGCCGCCGTTTTCAGCAAGTGCGCGCACCGGCACGCGATGAAACCGGCGCTTTCTTCAAACGCGCTCTTCCCGGCCTAATCGCCGCTGGCGTGCCACAACTCAAGCTGATCGCGGCCACCGCCGTCGTTTCGTCGACGCCGGCGGCGGTCTCTTGGCTCTATTACGCCAACCGCTTGTACGAGTTGCCGCTCGGCGTCGCTTCCGTCGCCATTGCCGCAGTGATGGTGCCGCGCATAGCCGCCAGCCGCCATACCGGCGGCGAAGCCTACGCGGCCGCGCAGTCGCGCGCCTGCGAGATCGCGCTCGGTCTCGCGCTGCCGGCGGCGACCGGCTTTGCCGTGCTCGCGCCGCAGATCGCCGGCGGACTCTTCGAACACGGCGCGTTCGGGGCACGTGATACCGACGCGGTTGCCGTCGCGTTGATCGCGATTTGCTCGGGCCTGCCCGGGCACGTGCTGGAAAAATGGCTAGGCGCGGTGTCCTTCGCCCACGAGGACACGCACACGCCGATGCTGGCGGCGCTGTGCGCGCTCGCCAGCGCCATAGTCGGCGGCGAGCTGTTGTTTCCGTTTTACGGTTATGTGGGCGTCGCCGCCGCGATCGCGTTTTCCGGGTGGGTCGGCGCGGCACTGCTCGGGACACTGCTTTTGCGGCGCCAATGGCTGCAGGTGGACCGGCATGCATTGCGGCGGCTGCCACGCATTGCGCTTGGCACTTTTGTGATGGGCGTCGCCGTCTCGGGTGGGCTCGCGGCTGGCAATTGGCTGTTCCCCGAATTGGTGAACTCGGCACCGGGACGCCTGGCGTTGCTCCTTGCGCTTGTCGTGCTGGGGCTCGCGGTCTATGTCACTGCCCTGCAAATCCTCGGCGTCGCCAAGCTCAAAGACATGATTGCGGCCGTGCACCAGCAGAGGTGAAACCTTGCATGCGCTGGATTACCAACAATTCGTCAGCAATCAATGTTGCTTTCACGCCGCGCCCTGCTGTTTGCTGTGAAGCCGAGATGGGATCGTCCCTGCCGACATGTCCATTTTGAGCGCACCGGCACGAGGCTTGACCTGGCTCGGCCGCCAGGGAACGCGCGCTCTGGCGGCCATGATGGTAATCGGGCTTGTGGCGCCCGCGCTTGACGCGCTATTCAGGCCGTTTGTCAGCGAGGCGATCTTTCTTCTGCTCTGCATTGCCTTCTTTCGCGTCGATACCATCTTGCTGCGTGGCTATATCGTTCGCCCGGCCTTGCCGCTTGCGGCAACGGCATGGACGATGCTGGCAGTGCCCGTGATTTTCGGGCTCGTTTGTCTCGCAATCGGGCTCAGACAGAAAGCGCCTGATCTATTCCTCGGATTGATGATGCAAGCACTGGCGCCGCCGATGATGGCCGCGCCGGCGTTCGCCGCGCTGATGGGCCTCGACGTCACGCTGGTGCTGGTAACGCTTGTATTCTCCTCGATCGCGGCGCCATTTACGGCGCTGGTCTTTGCCAGTATTTTCCTCGGGCCGGCCCTGGCGCTGTCGCCGCTGATGCTGGGATTGAAGTTGTTTTCGATCCTTGCCGGCGCCGCGATGCTTGCCGCCGTAATCCGCCGCATCGTTGGGCCGGCCGCGATCGCGCGCCATAGGGAAGAAATCGATGGCATCAATCTGATTGTCGTTTTTGTTTTCGTAGCCGCTGTGATGGAGCATCTGGCGGAGCGTCTGCTGGCCGCGCCGCTCGCGATCTTGGCATTGAGTGCGCTGACTTTTGCAATCGCTTTCGCGGTGCTCGGCCTGACCGCGCTGATTTTTGTTCGCGCCGGCGCGGAACGCGCGCTGGCCCTGGGCCTGATGGCCTCGCAACGCAATATGGGGCTGATGCTGGCGGCGGCGGGCGGTGTCCTACCCGACCCAGTCTGGATTTATTTTGCGTTGTCCCAATTCCCGATCTACCTGTCGCCACAACTTCTCATGCCGCTCGCGCGGCGGCTAACCGCCCGGACTTCTGCCGCTGTGGGATGACCCTTGCGCCGTGTGGGCCGGGCGTGGCATTCACCCGCGGCAGCGAGAGGAATGGCAATGGCTTTTAAGGAGCGCGTGTTTTCCGGCGTACAGCCGACCGGCAATCTGCATCTCGGCAATTATCTCGGCGCCATTGTGAAATTCGTCGCGCTGCAAGAGCGCTACGACTGCATTTATTGCGTGGTCGACATGCATGCCATCACCGTGTGGCAGGACCCGAGTGAATTACCGCGCGCAACGCGCGAGGTGACCGCAGCGTTTCTCGCCTGCGGCATCGATCCTAAGAAGCATATCATCTTCAATCAGAGCCAGGTCGCCGAGCACGCCGAGCTTGCCTGGGTGTTCAACTGCGTCGCGCGCATGGGTTGGCTCAACCGCATGACGCAATTCAAGGAGAAGGTGGGCAAGGACCGCGAGAATGCCTCTGTCGGCCTGTTCGTCTATCCGAGTCTGATGGCCGCGGACATCCTGCTCTATCGCGCCACCCACGTGCCGGTGGGCGAGGATCAGAAGCAGCATGTTGAGCTCGCGCGTGACATCGCGCAGAAATTCAATAACGACTTCGCCGCTTCGATCCACGCCCACGGCTTTGGCAATGCGTTCTTCCCGCTACCGGAGCCGCTGATCCAGGGGCCGGCGACACGGGTAATGTCGCTGCGCGACGGCTCGAAGAAAATGTCGAAATCTGAACCATCCGATTATTCGCGCATCAATCTAACCGACGACGCCGACGCCATCGCGCAGAAAATCCGCAAGGCCAAGACCGATCCGCAACCGCTTCCGAGCGAGGAGAAAGGACTGGAGCCGCGGCCGGAGGCCGACAATCTGGTCGGCATTTACGCGGCGCTGCAGGGCGTGAGCAAGACGCAAGTGCTGGGAGAATTCGGCGGCGGACAGTTCTCCACTTTCAAGACGGCGCTGGTCGACTTGGCTGTGGCCAAGCTCGGGCCGATCGGCGCCGAGATGAAGCGGCTCACTCAAGATGCGGTCTATATCGATTCGGTGCTGGCAGAAGGCGCGCAACGCGCGCAAGCATTGGCGGCCGAAACCATGAAGGCGGTCAAGGATATTGTCGGCTTCGTGCGGCGCTGATTCGGTCGAGTTCAATCGAGCGCCGGTTTGCACTGCGGCAAAATTGGCCATGCATGCCGCTTGTCGACACAGCGCTCGGCGTGCCACCATTTCAAGCTCGTGTATTCGTTAACGCGCATATGATCGACCAAGTGAGGGGCGACCATGAGCAGCCTGCGGCGCAGTTACGAGACCGGCCATAAGCGCAAATATTTGGTGATCATCGACGATACCGACGAATGCGACCGCGCCGTCTATTGGGCGGCACGGCGCGCCGGGCGCACAAAATCGCAGCTAGTCATGCTGCACGTGATCGAGACTAGCGATCGTAACCAGCAATGGCTGGGCGTTGCCGACATTATGCAGGCGGAGGCGCAGGAAGAAGCCAATGCCATGCTTGATAAATTTGCGGCCCGCGCGCTTCAGATCGCTGATGTCACACCCGACCGCGTGATCCGTGAAGGCGATACGCCGGAAGAGATCCTCAAGCTCATTGACGAGGATGCCGATATCGGCGTCCTCGTGTTGGCTGCCGGGACGGCCAAGGAGGGTCCAGGGCCGCTAGTCAGCGCCATTTGCAAGAGCGCCGGCTCCTTTCCGATTCCGGTGGCGATCGTGCCGGGGCACCTGAGCGACGAAGAACTGGATGCCATGGCTTGACGCTGCGCCCAGGCCATTTTGCGCCCGGTTGACCGCAGCCCGCGCAAGGCCCATTTATTGCTTATAGCCATGCCACCCACGGGCCTTGAACCCGCAAGGAGCAATAAGATGTTTATCCAGACCGAAGCCACCCCCAATCCAGCCACGCTCAAGTTCCTGCCGGGCCGTGCCGTTTTGGAGACCGGCACCCTCGACATGCCGGACCCGCAAGCCGCGGCGCAATCGCCGTTGGCCGCGGCCCTGTTCGAGATTCCCAATGTCGGCGGGGTGTTCTTCGGCAGCGACTTCATCTCGGTCACGAAGACCGACGGCGAGTGGCAGCAGATCAAGCCGGCGATCCTTGGCGCCATCATGGAGCATTACTTGAGCGGCGCGCCGCTGATTGCGAAAGGCGCCGAGCAGGGCTCGGGGAGCGAGGAGTTCTTCGAAGCTGCCGATGCCGAGACGGTCGCCACCATCAAGGATCTGATCGAGACGCGCGTGCGCCCGGCGGTGGCCGGCGACGGCGGCGACATCACCTTCAAGGGTTACAAGGACGGCGTCGTCTATCTGACCATGAAAGGCGCCTGCTCTGGATGCCCATCATCCACTGCCACGCTGCAGCATGGCATCCAGAACCTGCTGCACCATTTCGTGCCCGAGGTGGTCGAAGTCCGGCCGGTGTAACCGAATTCCTCCCTTGCCCCGCAAAAAGCGGGGCATTCAGTTCTTCGCGCTCGCTGTATACTGGATTGCCCACAGCGGCGGGCGACGACGGCTGGGTTAAGCCATGCGTGTGCTTGCGATTGATACTGCGCTCGACGCCTGCTCCGCGGCTGTATTCGACAGCGAGACGGACACGGTTGTCGCGCATGAATCGATGCTTATGAAACGCGGACACGCCGAAGCGCTGATGCCGCTGATCGCGCGCGTGCTCGATTCGGCCAAGCTGACCGTCACCGCACTCGACCGCATTGCAGTCACCACCGGTCCCGGCAGTTTTACCGGGCTGCGCGTCGGCATAGCCGCGGCGCGCGGATTAGCGCTTGCCTCCGGCAAACCGGCGGTCGGACTGTCGACACTTGCTGCCTTCGCTGCTCCCTTTATCGCCGGCGCCGACACGGCGCCGGTGGCGGTGGCGATCGACGCCCGGCACGAGCATGTCTATCTGCAGGTGTTTGTTGCCGGCGGCCGCACTTTGGTGCCGGCGCGGCTGGCGCCACTGCGTGAAGCCTTGCGCGTCGCAGCGAGCGGGGCGCCGCACCTGGTCGGCACCGCGGCTGAGGCTGTGGCCGCCGCCTGGCCCGCCGAGCAGCCCATGCCCAGCTCGGTTGCACAGCGTCCGGCACCGGATATCGAATGGGTGGCGCGCCTCGGCGCCGCCGCCGAGCCAAGCGACGCGCCGCCGAAACCATTCTATCTGCGCGCGCCTGATGCGCAGCCGCAATTTGCCGCCCAATTGGCGCGCCGATGATGCGATTTTTGCGCCGCCTGTTCGCGCGCGCCGCACCAGCGTTGTCCGAGGCAAGCGCGCGCGATGCCGGCATGATCGCTGGCCTGCACAGCGCCTCATTTCGGCGCGGATGGAGCGAGCAAGAGGTGGAAGGCCTGTTGCTCGACAAGCACGTCATCGCTCATCGCGCCACGCTCGCCGGCAAGCTCGCGGGGTTTATCATCTCGCGCTTGGTCGTGGACGAGGCGGAAATTTTGTCGATTGCGGTCGCCGCATCTCAGCAAGGGCGCGGGCTGGCCCGCCGGCTGCTCGATTTGCACCTGCGCCGGCTCGCAGGGCTTGGCGCACGCGCGGTGTTTCTGGAAGTGGATGAGAACAATCGGCCTGCGATCCGCCTTTATGACCGTGCCGGCTTTGGCGAGGTATCCCGCCGCGCCAATTATTATATCGCTCCCGATTCGAGACCGACCGCCGCGCTGGTGCTGCGGCGAGACCTTGCCTGATCGGCGATGGACACGCGCCCGACACGCTCAATATGATAGAAAGGCCGGACGGGAGAGAGATGTGGCCACGCCGGATAAAGCCATCCCTGAAAAGCCGAATATCGAAGCTCTGTGCGCCGCGAAAGGCATGCGCATGACCGAGCAGCGCCGCACCATCGCGCGCGTGTTGGCGCAGGCCGAGGACCACCCCGACGTGGAGGAGCTTTATCGCCGCTGCGTGAAGGTCGACGACCGTATTTCGATCTCCACCGTCTATCGTACGGTCCGTTTGTTCGAGGATGCCGGCATCATCGAGCGGCACGATTTCCGCGAGGGCCGCGCCCGCTACGAAACGAGCACCGAAGCGCATCACGACCACCTGATCAATCTGCGCAATGGCGAGGTGGTCGAGTTCCAGTCGGAGGAGATCGAGCGTCTGCAGGCCGAAGTCGCGCGCAAGCTCGGCTATCGGCTGGTTGATCACCGGCTCGAGCTTTATGCGGTGCCGCTCGGCGAGGATAAGGCGAAAAGTTAACGCAGGATCCCGTTATCGGTGTTCACACTTTCGCTCGTTCCCGTGCAAGCGGGAACCCAGGACCAAGATCACCAAGTCAATCTCGCCCAGCTCTGGGTCCTCGCTTGCGCGGGAACGAGCGGTTGAAGTCATGCTGCGCGCGCTGTCCATCGCAGGCTTGTTTTTCACCATGACGCCGCTGTTGATTTCCATCCAGTGGCTGCTCGACAAGTTGCATCTGCCGGGTTGGGGGTTCATCTGCTCGAACTATTACCGACTGTTGTGCAAACTGCTGCGTCTAAATGTGCGCGTGATCGGCGAACCGGTGCGCGGCCGCGCGGTCCTGTTCATTTCCAATCACGTGTCCTGGGTCGACATCGTGGTCATCGGCTCGCTCGCGCCGGTTGCCTTCGTCGCCAAGCGCGAGGTGGCGAGCTGGCCGCTGATTGGCATCACCGCCAAGATGCAGCGCACGGTGTTCGTCGACCGCACACGGCGCCACCAGGCTGGAGATGCGGTCAACGAAATCGTCGCGCGTCTCGCAGGGGGCACATCGGTGGTGTTGTTCGCGGAAGGCACATCGAGCGACGGCAATCGGGTGCTGCCGTTCCGCTCGGCGCTGGTCGGCGCGGTGCGCGAGGCCGGCCGGCGCGCTGAGCAGGGCATCCTCATTCAGCCGATGTCGATCTGTTACACCGGCCAGCACGGCATTCCCATGGGCCGCCAGCACCGCCCACTGGTGGCTTGGTACGGCGATCTCGATTTCATGCCGCATATCAAGGTCTTCATCGCGCGCGGCGCCGTCGACGCCGTGGTGAGCTTTGGTGAACCGCTGGTGGCCGATGCGGCTTGCGACCGCAAGGCGATGGCGAAATCGCTGGAGAGCACGGTGCGCCGCATCACCGCGACCACCTTGCGCGGCCGCCCGCGGCCGGTCACGTCTTAAAATCGTTGCGAAATCAAATATATGGTGAGGCACGACAAGCCTGGCCGAACAGGCTAGATTGAGCGCGCTTCGCACGAAACGGCATGAGCAGACCCCGCAAAGTTCACGTCAAATCGTTCGGCTGCCAGATGAACGTCTACGATTCCCATCGTATGGCGGACACGTTGGCACCGGCCGGCTTCGCCGAGACCGCGACGCCGGATGACGCCGACCTCATTATTCTCAACACCTGCCACATCCGCGAAAAGGCGGTGGAGAAGGTCTATTCGGAGATCGGCCGCATCCGCGTCATGAAAGAAGCCGCCGCGGCGCAAGGCCGCGACATGCTGATCGCGGTCGCCGGTTGCGTCGCGCAGGCCGAGGGCGAAGAGATCGTACGCCGCGCCGCAAGCGTCGACCTGGTGGTCGGATCGCAGAACTATCACCATTTGCCGGCTCTCGTCGCGCGCGCGCGCGACGGGGAAAAGATCGTCGACACCGAGTTCCCGGTCGAAGACAAATTCGATGTGCTCGCCGCGCCCGAGCGCGAGGCCATCGCAAGGCGCGGCGTTTGCGCCTTTGTCACCGTGCAGGAGGGCTGCGACAAATTCTGCACCTTCTGCGTGGTGCCTTACACGCGTGGTAGCGAAGTTTCCCGACCTGTCGCCAAGGTCACCGAAGAAGTCGAACGGCTGGCGGCTGCCCGCGTGCGTGAGGTGACGCTGATCGGGCAGAACGTCAACGCCTATCATGGCCAAGATGCGAATGGCGCGCCGGCAACGCTGGGAAAACTGCTGCGCCGGCTCGCCGAAGTTCCCGGGATCCTGCGCCTGCGCTACACCACCAGCCATCCGCGCGATATGGACGACGACCTCATCAATGCGCACGCCGAACTGCCGGCACTGATGCCCTATGTGCATCTTCCTGTGCAATCAGGCAGCGACCGCGTTCTCGCAGCCATGAACCGCCGCCATACGCGCTCCAATTATCTCAACGTGATCGACCGATTGCGCGCGGCGCGCTCCGATCTCTCCTTCTCTTCGGACTTCATCGTCGGTTTCCCCGGCGAAACCGAAGACGATTTCCGCGAAACGCTGGCGCTGGTGGATGAAGTTGGTTTCGCCGGGGCCTACTCTTTCATGTATTCGCCGCGTCCCGGCACGCCCGCTGCCGAGATGGACGACCAGGTTCCGCAGGAGGAAAAAGCCGAGCGCCTACAACGCCTGCAGGCCGCGATCACCCGCCATCAGCGCGCTTTCAACGCGCAATTCGCCGGGCGCATCGTGGATGTGCTCTTGGAAAAGCCCGGCAAACTCCCTGGGCAACTGGTCGGCCGTACCCCATATTTGCAAGCGGTGCAGGTCATGGCGCCGCGCACACTGATTGGCAGCGTGATGCCGGTGACGATCACCGAGGTCGGAAGCAACAGTTTATTCGGCGCGCTGCAAAGGGTTCGCGCGCCGGCATTGACAGGAGCCTAGAACACCCCTTGCGCACACCGGATCCCGTGATCCCGCCCGCCGCCGCCTCGGAAGAGACGGCAACGACGCAGACCGTGCTCGCCTTCGAGGATAATCGGCTCGCCTCTCTCCTGTTCGGCCAATACGGACAAAATCTCGCGCTGATCGAGCGCCGGCTTTGCGTGGTGGCCGAGCAGCGCGGCAATCATGTCACTATTGAAGGCTCGCGTGGCGCCTGCGAGCAGGCGCGCCGCGTGTTGGAAGGTCTCTATGAACAGATCAAGCGCGGGCGCGATCTGAGCCAGGGCGACGTCGAAGGCGCCATTCGGCAGGCGATCGCGCAAGGCTCGCTGTTCGATTACGATCCGACCAGCGCGCGCCCGGTCTTCGAAGAGATCAATCTGCGCAAACGTCCGGTGCGTGCGCGCACCGCTGCGCAAGACGCCTACATCCGCGCGCTCAAGCGCAACGCGCTGGTGTTCGGCACCGGCCCCGCCGGCACCGGCAAGACCTGGCTCGCCGTCGCGCACGCCCTGCAGATGTTCGAGCGCAAGGAAGTTGACCGCATCATCCTGTCGCGGCCGGCGGTGGAAGCCGGCGAGCGGCTCGGATTTCTACCCGGCGACATGCGCGAAAAGGTCGACCCGTACCTGCGGCCGATCTACGACGCGCTTTATGACTTGATGGATGCGCGCATCGTCGAGCGCGCGTTGGAAAGCACCGAGATCGAGATTGCACCGCTCGCCTTCATGCGCGGCCGCACACTGTCGAATGCCGCCATCATCCTCGACGAGGCGCAAAATACCACTTCCATGCAGATGAAGATGTTCCTGACCAGGTTAGGCGAGAACAGCCGCATGATCGTCACCGGCGATCCGAGTCAAGTCGATTTGCCGCTCGGCCAGACTTCGGGACTCGCCGAAGCAGTGCGTCTGCTCGGCGGCATCGAGGGTGTCGGCCATGTCGCCTTCACCCATGAGGACGTGATCCGGCACGAATTGGTCTCGCGCATTGTCGAAGCCTATGACCGCGGCGCCGCCAAGCGCGAGGGCAAGGAATGAGACCGTCGCCGATCCAGCGCGCCGGCGCGCCGGCAGTCGAAATCCAGATTCAATCGCCGCTGTGGGACACGCAGCCCTTGGCGGAGCAAACCGTGCGCGAGGCGATCGCAGCAGCAACAGCAGCAGCAGCAGCAGCAGCAACAGCAACAGCAGCAGCAGCAGCAGCAACAGCAACAGCAACAGCAACAGCAACAGCAGCAGCAGCAGCAGCAGCAGCAACAGCAACAGCAGCAGCAGCAGCAGCAGCAGCAACAGCAACAGCAACAGCAACAGCAACAGCAACAGCAACAGCAACAGCAACAGCAGCAGCGGCCGCGCTTGCAAAAACCGCCGGCGAGGTAAGTGTGCTCCTGACCGATGATGCGGCGATCCGCGCGCTCAATCACCGATGGCGCGGCATCGACAAAGCGACCAATGTGCTGTCGTTTCCGGCCGCGAGATCGGGCGGCGGCGAGTTCCTTGGCGATATTGTCATCGCTTTCGAGACGCTCGATCGCGAAAGCGCCGCCGAGGGCAAGCCGTTGCTCCATCATCTCGCCCATCTCGCCCTGCATGGTTACCTGCATCTCCTCGGTTACGAACATGAGACCGATCCTCAGGCGGACGAGATGGAAGCCTTGGAACGCGATATTCTCTCCGCCTTGCGAATCGCCGACCCCTACCGAGCGCACCACGCGGGCAATCCCTGACCGCCATGCCTGACAGCCAGCCTCCGAGTTCCACCGGCAACGCGCCCTATGAGCCGCGCCACTTGCCGGTGCCCGTGGCGCCGCCGCGGCATAACGGCGAGAGCTGGCTCGGCCGCCTGATCCGCTCACTGTTCGGTTGGAAGCCGAGCACCATCCGTGCCGACCTCAAGGACGTGCTCGACGCCATGACGCCGAGCGAATCCGGCTTTTCGCTCGAAGAAAGCCGGATGCTTAAGAACATCCTGGGGCTGCGCGAGCGGCGAGTCGGCGACGTCATGGTTCCACGCGCAGACATCATCGCGGTACAGCAGGACATCCGGCTCGGCGAGCTAGTCCGCACCTTCGAGGGCGCCGCCCATTCGCGCCTGGTGGTCTACAACGACACGCTCGACGATCCGATCGGCATGGTGCATATCCGCGATCTGATCGCCTTCATGACGGCGCGTGCCGCGGTCGATCCGGAAAAGAACGCCAAGCGCAAGAAACCGCTGCCGGCCGGACTCGATCTCAGGACCATCGATCTCGCCATGCCGATGTCGGCCGCCAAGATCGTACGCGAAATTTTATTCGTGCCGCCTTCGATGCGGGTGATCGATCTGCTCGCGCGCATGCAGGCAACGCGCATTCATCTGGCGCTGGTGGTGGACGAATATGGCGGCACCGACGGGCTGGTCTCGATCGAGGACATTGTCGAGCAGATCGTCGGCGAGATCGCCGACGAGCACGACGAGGACGAGACGCCGCACGTGGTGCGTCAGCCGGATGATTCCTACGTCGCCGACGCGCGCGCCAGCCTGGAAGACGTGATCGCAACGGTCGGCAGCGATTTCGATCCCGGCGACGCCGCCGAGGAAGTCGACACGCTTGGCGGCTATCTGGTGACACGCGCCGGCCGCCTGCCGGTGCGCGGCGAATTGATCCCGGGCCCCGGCCTGTTCGAGTTCGAAGTCCTCGACGCCGATCCGCGTCGCATCAAGCGCGTGCGCATCACCCGGCTGAAAGAGAAGCGCGAGCGGCCGCGCAGTAGCGCCAAACGCGCCGAGCCCGATACTGCGCTCGCCGGCAACGCCTCACAATCGGCCTCGGCCGACGATGGCGCCGCCAAGGAGGGCGGACAAATTTCCAACGCCGCATCGAACGCCGCCCGCCGCCCGTGACGCTCACCCGCATCGCCCACGCCATCATGCTCGCCTATGGCTGGCGGCGCGCCGCGATTGCGTTTGTGGCCGGGGCCGCCTCGGCGCTGGCCATGGCGCCGTTCAACGCTTGGCCGATACTCTTTGTGACATTTCCGGTGCTGGTCTGGCTGGTGGATGGCACCGCTGCGGGCCGTTGGAGCGGTGCGGTGACGGCCGCCGGCGTCGGCTGGTGTTTCGGCTTCGGCTATTTCGTCGCCGGACTCTATTGGATCGGCTACGCCTTCCTGGTTGACCCCAAAACGTTCGGCTGGCTGCTACCGTTCGCGGTCACCGGCTTGCCGGCTTATCTCGCGCTCTATACCGCGTTAGGGCTTGCCGCCGCCCGCTTGATCTGGGTGCGCGGCGCCGAGCGCGTGCTGGCTTTGGCTGCTATGCTCACGGTTGCCGAATGGCTGCGTGGCCATCTGCTCAGCGGCTTTCCCTGGAACACGTTCGGTTACGCCTTGTCTCAGCCGCTGGCGCTGGCGCAAATCGTGTCGGTCATCGGCACCTGGGGCTTGACCTTCCTCTGCATCGCAATCGCGGCCACGCCCGCCGTCCTCACTGACGAGAAAGCCGACACGGCGCATCCGAAACGACCCCTCGTCCTCGGGCTGACCGTCCTTATCGCATTCGCTGTTTACGGGGTGGTACGGCTGTCGAATAATCCGACTGAATACGTCAGCGGCGTGAAGCTGCGCATCATGCAGCCCGATCTGCAGCAGGACGAGAAATTCAATTACTCCGCCAAAGAAGACGTCATGGCGCGTTATCTGCGGCTGTCAGATCGCGCCACAAGTCCACAATCGAGCGGCGTGCACGACGTCACGCATCTGATCTGGCCGGAGGCGGCGTTTCCTTTTTTCCTTACCCGCGAGCCGGACGCGCTGGCCCAGATCACCGCACTGCTGCAACCGAGTACCGTGCTGATCACCGGTGCCATACGTGCGGCGCCGACGCCCGAAAATGCCCGCGTCACGCGGGCCTATAACTCGATCTACGTCATCGATCACGACGGAACGATCTCCGGCGTCTACGATAAGGTGCATCTGGTGCCGTTCGGCGAATATCTGCCGTTCCAGCGGCTGCTCGAAAGTATGGGCTTGATGCAGCTCACTAAGATGGCCGGCGGATTTCTTGCCGGCGACCGCCGTCGCGCGATGGCGGTGCCAGGCGCGCCGAAAATGCTGCCGCTGATCTGCTACGAGGCGATCTTTCCGGGCGCCGCGGTGCCGCGCGGCGAGCGGCCGGGCTGGCTGGTGAATGTCACGAATGACGGCTGGTTCGGCATCAGCACCGGCCCCTATCAGCATTTCCAACAGGCGCGCATGCTTGCGATCGCGGAAGGGCTGCCGCTCGTGCGCGCGGCCAACACCGGAATCTCCGCGGTGGTCGATCCGCTGGGCCGCGTTATTCGCGAACTGCCGCTCGGCGTCGAAGGCGTGCTCGACGCAAGCTTGCCGCGCGCCATCGGGCCGACGTTCTATGTGCGCTTCGACGATCTCGGATTAATTCTATTTTTGGTTGTAGGTTTTGCGGCTGTTGGCCGCCGCCGTATGCGTGCTTAGATTGAGAGTAATTTTAGCGCCTGACAGAAGTTGTTCCGCTCATAACAGATTGCACTTACTGTTAGTGTAATACTTTCTTCCAAGAAAATGAGAAACAATTGAAAAATCTAATGAATTTTCACTTCTTTTTCACGGCGTAGATCGATCCGGGGGAAATCACGGATTGCATATTTGCGTGCAAATGTGACATTACGCTGACCAATGGAGACATAGGGGCTGTTTATAGCATGCAAAAGCGGGCATCACAGGAGAAGTTTATGGCGAAGAAGGCACCCAATCCGATCGACAAGCATGTCGGTTCGCGCGTGCGCATGCGTCGGATGATGCTGAGCATGAGTCAGGAAAAGCTCGGCGATGCCCTCGGCCTGACCTTCCAACAAGTGCAGAAATATGAGAAGGGCACCAACCGGATTGGCGCCAGCCGTTTGCAGCAGATTTCCAACATTCTGCAAGTGCCGGTTTCATTTTTCTTCGAGGGCGCACCGCATCTGCCCGGCCATCACAGCGGCGGCATGAGCGAGGCGCCGTCGCCGGCCTACGTGTCCGACTTTCTTGCCACCTCCGATGGGCTTTCGCTCACCAAGGCGTTCATGCGCATCAAGAACAGCAAGCTGCGCCGTCGCATTGTCGACCTGGTCGAGCAGATCGCCGGCGTCGACGACTAAGACGCAAGGCTGTCTTTCAAGACGTCGCCGATCGCCGTTGGTGTCTGACGAAATCTGTTGAATCATGTCCCGAGCAAGGTGTTGCTCGGGCGTGATCTATTTCGGTGGCGCATCCCCGCTTTGACAAATCTTGTCTGCCTCCGCCTGCCCAACGCTGCCCGCATCTTGACCTCTTACCGGTACACTGCAAGAAACATCCCCAGGTTAAACGCCGCGGCCTGGGTGCCGCGACACGGGAGGGTTTTCAGCGGTGGCTCACACTAATTTCCTGTTCACCAGCGAGTCGGTTTCCGAAGGTCATCCGGACAAGGTCTGCGATCAGATTTCTGACGCTATACTTGACGCGTTCATTGAAAACGACATCAAGCTCGGCATCGCCGACGAGAGCAAAATCAATACGCGGCTCGGCTGCGAAACGCTTACAACCACCAACAAAATCGTCGTTGCCGGCGAAGGCCGCGGCCAGGCGCCTTTGTTCGTCAAGCACGGCGAAAAGGTCGTGGTGAACCGCGAACTGATCACCGAGATCGCGCGCGGCGTGGTCAAGGACATCGGCTACGACCAGGACGGCTTCTCGCATTACGGCGCGGACGTGGAGGTATTGCTGCACGGCCAGTCCCCCGACATCGCCATGGGCGTAGACGCCAAGAAGAAAAAGAGCGGCGAGGAAGAAGGCGCCGGCGACCAGGGCATGATGTTCGGCTTTGCCTGCACCGAGAGCGAGGTCTACGAGAAGAATTCGTTCATGCCGGCGCCGATCTATTTCGCGCACAAAATTCTCAAGGTTTTGGCGGAAAAGCGCCATGCCGGCCAGCTCGCCGATCTGCAGCCCGACGCCAAGAGTCAGGTCACCGTCCGCTACGTCGAGGGTAACCCGGTTGGATGCACCAAAGTGGTGGTATCGACCCAGCACAAGGCGCAGAGTCGCAACAACAAGAAATACTCGCCCGGCCTGATCAAGGAGATGATCTCGGACGCGGTCGAGAGCGCGTTGCCGAAGGGCTGGATGCCGCAGCGGCCGTCCGACTTCCTGGTCAATCCGACCGGCAACTTCGTGATTGGCGGTCCCGACGGCGACTGCGGCCTCACCGGCCGAAAGATCATCGTGGACACTTATGGCGGCTACGCACCGCACGGCGGCGGCGCCTTCTCGGGCAAGGACCCGACCAAAGTCGATCGCTCGGCGGCGTACGCTGCACGCTACCTCGCCAAAAATGTGGTTGCCTCTGGCGTCGCCGAAAAATGCACCATACAGGTCGCCTATGCGATCGGCGTCGCCGATCCGATGTCGCTGTTGATCGACACGCACGGCACCGGCAAGGTCGAAGAGAAGAAGCTCGAGAAACTCCTGCCCGAGCTGTTCCGCCTTACGCCGACCAATATTCGTCGCACCCTCAAGCTCAGCCGTCCGATCTACCGCCGCACGGCGACCTACGGCCACTTCGGCCGCGCGCCCGAGAAGGACGGCGGCTTCTCTTGGGAGCGTATCGATCTTGCCGACGCCATCAAGCGGGCGGTTCGGTAGGGCTTCAGCCGCTCAACATTCTCTGCTGTCATGCCCCACGAAAGCGGGGCATCCAGTATTCACGGTACAGTGGTTAATGGATCGTCCGCTTTCGCGCACGATGACAGCATGAGTGCGCCGGACGACAAGTTTACTTCGCAGCGCGCATTCTTCGGCCGGCGCAAAGGTCATCCCTTGCGGCCGCGGCAGGCCGCGCTGTTCGACACGCTGCTACCGCGTCTCGCGCTCGATCTCACGCACCCGCCGCCAGCCGATCTGCGCGCGCTCTTCGCCGCGGCGCCCGATGACGTGCGTCTCGAGATTGGCTTCGGCGGCGCCGAGCATCTGATCGGGCAGGCCAAAGCAAACCCGCACGGCGGCTTCATCGGCAGCGACGCCTTCGTCAATGCCATGGCCAAGGCGCTCGCTGCCATCGACGCCGGCAAGCTCGCCAATGTCCGGCTGCATTTCGGCGACGCCAGCGCGCTGATCGAATGGCTGCCGCCGGCGAGCCTCGCGCGCATCGACCTGCTCTACCCCGATCCTTGGCCGAAGCGGCGCCACTGGAAGCGCCGCTTCATTCAGGACGAAAGCTTGGCGCGGCTTGGCCGAATTCTCAGGCCGGGCGGCGAATTGCGCTTTGCCACGGATATCGCCGACTATGCGGCCTGGACACTGGCGCGGGTGCTGCGCTCGAAGGAGTTCGTCTGGACGGCCGAGCGCGCCGATGACTGGCGCAAACCCTGGGCGGATTTTTCCGCTACGCGCTACGAGACCAAGGCCAAGCGCGAAGGCCGCGTGCCGGCGTATTTCGTGTTTCGCCGCGAATAATTCGGCTGCATGCCCCGCGCAAAAGGGGGCATGCGGTGATCGCAAGGCCCAAACGTCGATCGAGCGATTCGGAAATACTGGATTGCCCGCTCTCGCGGGCAATGACACCGGGGCTATTACTCCCCCGTGCCCTGCCGCACCTGCCAGAAGCGGACTACGCGCTGGGCCGTTGCCATCGTCAGCCGTTCGAAATTCTCGCGCGCCGCCTCGATGGCTTGGCTCGGCGCCGGCTTGCCCGGCCGCGCACCGATGATCGTGCGTACCGTCTGCCAGCCAAAGCCGGCCGAACGCGCCAGAATCAGAACCGGGTCGGCACGCTCGCCATTCATCAGCCGGTCCACGACCTCCACAGGCACCGCGCACAACGTCGACAGTGCCGCAATGGTCTCCTCGTATTTTCCGGCCTTGGCGAATTCGACGATGTCGGCTTCGCTGAGCTTGCGCTGCTTATGCAGCGCGCGCACGGCGGCAAGCGCGGCGGTATAATTGCGCGGCGCCGCCTTGCTGGCGACCTCGTCGGTGACCTTGGCCAGCACGCGGCGAATTTCAGCCTGAGTTTCGGGTTTCGCCTGCGCGAGCAGCCGCTTCTGCACGACGTCGGACGCCTTGACCAGAAGCTGGCGGAACAGGCGCGGCGGAATATCGGTGCGCAGACCGACCCGCTCGGCCAGAACGCCGTCCTGCTCGGCACGCTCGACCAGGGTAGAAAATGCTTTGTCCGACAATCGCGCGTGCCGATTGGTGGCGATCGAGCGCGCTACCGCGCGGTCACCGCGTTGCACCAGAATGTCGGCCAGCGCTTCGCCTATTTCCGCACGCGTCGATAGCGCCAGCAGGTGCGCCTGGCTCTTGGTTTCGGCGATGTATTTCAGATCGCCCTCATCGAGCTTCGCCTGCTGCAACACCGGAGCCGCGACGCTGATTTCATCCCGTCTGGCCAGCGTGCGCACCACGCCGGACGGCGCGTTCGGAGCCGGCGCGATCCTGCGCGCGAGTTCGGCCAAGGCCTTGACCTCGATTTCCTCGATCAGATAGCCGATCACGTCGTCGAACACCGCGACGTGTTTTTCGTTGAAGCTCTCGGCGCTTTCGAGGAACAGGCTGGTGATGCGCCGCAACGCCTCGGCCCGTTTTTCTGCCGAGCCGTGCTGAACCACGTCTTCCAATTCGGGAAGCAGCGAAGCGGTGCCGTCCATAGCGATTACCCGCTATATGCCAGTGAAAATCGCGTGCATCCGCGACTTTACGCAAACTTAAGGACAGATTCTGAATGAAGGGTTAGCCGGGAAATCGCAACGCGCTCTTGCATGAGCCTTGAAATTCGCTATATTCCGCTTGTCTGTAAGACACCCTCATAACCGAACGGGTTTTGAGAGTGGGCCCCCCGGGACCCGCTCTTTTTTGTTACCGAAAATGGCCGAAAGCCAGGCACTGCAGAACGCGCCGCAAGGCGCCGCCGGAATCGAGAGTGAACCGCGGCTGATCCTCGAGCCGGGGCTTGCCGCACGTGTGGCGGCGGTCGCCGAGCCGGTGATCGACACACTCGGATACCGGCTGGTGCGCGTGCGCATGTCGGGATCCGATGGCTGCACCGTGCAGATCATGGCGGAACGGCCGGACGGCAGCATGACAGTGGACGACTGCGAGCGGGTGTCGCGGGCGCTGTCGCCGGTGCTCGACATCGCCGACTTGATCGATCGCGCCTACCGGCTGGAGATTTCCTCGCCCGGCATCGACCGGCCGCTGGTTCGCCGGTCGGACTTCGATCGTTACGCCGGCCATTTGGTAAAGATCGAGACAGAGACGCCGATCAACGGGCGCAAGCGGTTCCGCGGCCTGCTCCTCGGTACCGAAGGCGAAGCCGCGCGCATCCGCCGTGACGATGCCGCGCCGGAAGAAGAAGCGGAAGCCGTGCTTCCGATCGAGGAAATGAGCGAGGCAAGGCTGGTGCTCACCGACGAATTGGTGGCGCAAGCCTTGCGGCGCGAAAAGGCCGCCAAACGTGAAGCCAAGGCGGCCCGCAGAGAAGAAAGACATCGGCGGCTCGCCGGACGAGCCCATCAGGAAGGAGACTGAGCTATGGCTGTCAGCGCCAACAGGCTCGAACTATTGCAGATCGCGGATGCGGTCGCTCGCGAAAAGGCGATCGATCGCGGCATCGTTATCACCGCGATGGAAGACGCGATCGCCAAGGCCGCGCGCTCGCGCTACGGCGCGGAAACCGACGTGCATGCCGAGATCGATGCCAAGACCGGCGATCTGCGGCTCTCCCGCCATATGCTGGTGGTGGAGAGCGTCGAAAACCCGTCCAACCAGATCACGCTCGATGAAGCGCGCAAGCGCCATCCGGCGGCGCAAGTCGGCGACACCATTGCCGATCCGCTGCCGCCCTTGGAATACGGCCGCATCGCCGCGCAGTCGGCCAAGCAGGTGATCGTACAGAAGGTGCGCGAAGCCGAGCGCGACCGGCAATACGCCGAATACAAGGATCGCATCGGCGACATCGTCAACGGCATCGTCAAGCGCGTCGAATACGGCAACGTGGTGGTCGATCTCGGCCGTGGCGAGGCCATCGTGCGCCGCGATGAGATGCTGCCGCGCGAGGTGTTCCGCAATGGCGACCGTATCCGCGCCTATATCTACGACGTGCGGCGCGAGCCGCGCGGCCCGCAGATTTTCCTCTCGCGCACGCATCCGCAATTCACCGCCAAGTTGTTCGCGCAGGAAGTGCCGGAAATCTACGACGGCATCGTCGAAGTGAAGGCGGTCGCCCGCGATCCCGGCTCGCGCGCCAAGATTGCGGTGGTCTCGCGCGACTCTTCGGTCGATCCGGTCGGCGCCTGCGTCGGCATGCGCGGCTCGCGCGTGCAGGCGGTGGTGAACGAATTGCAGGGCGAGAAGATCGACATCATTCCCTGGTCGCCGGACATCGCCACCTTCGTGGTGAACGCGCTGGCCCCGGCGGAGGTGGCCAAAGTCGTGCTTGACGAGGACCGCGAGCGCATCGAGGTGGTGGTGCCCGACCAGCAACTCTCGCTCGCCATCGGCCGGCGCGGGCAGAACGTGCGGCTCGCCTCGCAGCTTACCGGCTGGGACATCGACATCCTGACCGAGCAGGAAGAATCGGAACGCCGTCACGCCGAGTTCGAGAATCGCACCAAGATTTTCGTCGAGGCGCTCAATCTCGACGAGGTCGTCGGCCAGCTGCTTGCTTCGGAAGGCTTCGGGTCGATCGAGGAACTGGCGCTGGTCGACGAGAAGGAAATCGCCGGCATCGAGGGCTTCGATATCGAAACCGCGCGCGAATTGCAGGAACGTGCCAAGGAGTACATCGCTCAGCAGGAGGCCGAGCTCGATGCCAAGCGGCGCGAGCTGGGCGTCGAGGATGCGCTTACCGACGTGCCCGGCGTCACCACCAAGATGCTGGTTGCCTTTGGCCAAAATGGAGTGAAGACGGTGGAAGACCTCGCCGGTTGCGCCACCGACGATCTCGTCGGCTGGACCGAACGCAAGGACGGCGAACCCGTCCGCCATCCGGGCTACCTCGACGGCCATGACGTCCCGCGCGAGGACGCCGAAGCGCTGATCATGCAGGCAAGGCTTAAGGCCGGCTGGGTCACCGAAGCGGAGCTTGCGCCGCCCGTTGAACCGGCGCCGGCGGAAGCCGAAGCGCCGCAGGCATAACGAGGGTCGACCGACGATGTTGGCAATGGCGCAGGATTATGAGCTCGACCGCGGGGCGATCGGCGTCGCTCCGGGGACGCAGCGCACCTGCGCGCTCACCCGTCGCCTATTGCCGGTCGATGCCATGATCCGCTTCGTCGTCGGACCGGCCGGCGAAGTGGTGCCTGACGTCAAGCGCAAGCTGCCCGGCCGCGGCATTTGGATCACCGCAACGCGAGCGGCGCTCAATGAGGCGGTCAAGCGGCGCGTGTTCGGCCGCGGCTTCAAGCGCGACGTGCGAGTCGCTGCAGATCTCCCAGCGCAAACCGAGCGCCTGCTGGAGCGCGCCGCACTTGATGCGCTGGCGATCGCTGGCAAATCGGGCGCTGTCCATGCCGGCACCACCCGGGTCGAGACTGCGATCGCACATGAGGAAATCGTGGCCCTGATCCATGCCGCGGACGGCGCGGCCGACGGCAAGCGCAAGCTGAATGCGGCCCTGCAGCGTGAAAGCACCGGAAAACAACGGGAAATCGCGATCGTCAACGAATTTACCGGCGCAGAATTGGATTTGGCATTGAACCGCCCAAATGTGGTACATGCAGCGCTGCTTGCCGGTCCGGCGAGCGGGAGTTTTCTCGCTCGAGCGGCGCGCTTGACGCGCTTTAGGACTGGAAATTTGCCCGATACGGTTAGCGCCAATGCGCCGACGGACGGCGCACAAGGATACGACACGGAATGAGTGAAACGAAGAACCCTGGCGAAAAGAGGCTAAGCGTTTCCAGCGGCAAGCTGACGCTTAAGCCGCGGACGGAGACGGGCGTCGTGCGCCAGAGCTTCAGCCATGGCCGCAGCAAGCAGGTCGTGGTCGAGAAGGTCAAACGCCGGGTGATCGGCGGGCCGGCCGAGGCCAAGGTTGAGCCCACGACGGAGGCGCAGAAGAGGAAGCCTGTTCTCGGTCGATCGGCTGCGGCGGCGGCGGCACCTGCGCTTGCCGAGCCGCCCAAGCCGTCCGGCGTGGTGTTGCGCACCTTGACCGAGGAGGAACTGGCCGCGCGTGCCCATGCGCTGGCGGATTCGCGCGTGCGCGAGGCGGAAGAGCGCCGTATCGCCGAAGAAGAGGCGCGCCGCCGCGCCAGCCGCGAGGTCGTCGACCGAACCGAGCGTGAGGCCGCCGATGCGCGTAAGCGCGAGGAGGAAGAGCGCCGCAAGCACGATGAGGAAACCAAGCGCAAGGCCGACGAAGTCGCCAAGAAGCGCTTCGGCGAGGAAGAAACCAAGCGGCCCGCCGGTCCTTCGGCTCGGCTTGCGCTCGAGGCCGATGAGGAGGAAGCACCGGCGCGAACCTCGCGGCGCGGCGCCGGGCGCCCGGCCGCTGCTCCGCGCGCCGCTCCGCGCGGCGGCGCCGAGAAGCAGCGCGGCCGTCTCACGCTAGTTACTGCGCTACGCGCCGACGAGGTGCGAGAGCGTTCCGTCGCATCATTCCGCCGTCGCACCCAACGGCTGAAGGGCCAGACCTCCGCCGAGCCGAAGGAAAAGCTTGTGCGCGAAGTGACAATCCCAGAGGCCATCAGTATTCAGGATCTTGCCAACCGCATGTCGGAACGTGCGGTGGATGTGATCCGCCTGCTGATGAAGCAGGGACAGATGGCGACTATCAACGATGTGATCGACGCCGATACCGCCCAACTGATCGCCGAGGAAATGGGCCACACCGTCCGCCGCGTGGCGGAAGCCGACGTGGAAGAGGGCCTATTCGATGTCGCCGACGATCCGGCCCAGCTCCTTCCGCGCGCGCCGGTGGTCACCGTCATGGGCCACGTCGATCACGGCAAGACCTCGTTGCTTGACGCCATCCGCTCCGCCCATGTGGCGGAAGGCGAGGCTGGCGGCATCACCCAGCATATCGGGGCCTATCAGGTAAGCGCGCCGTCGGGCGGCAAGATCACCTTCATCGACACGCCGGGCCACGCCGCGTTTACGGCGATGCGCGCGCGCGGCGCCAAAGTCACCGATATCGTCGTGTTGGTGGTTGCGGCGGATGACGGCGTCATGCCGCAGACGGTGGAAGCGATCCATCACGCCAAGGCGGCTAAGGTCCCGATCATCGTCGCCATCAACAAGATCGACAAGCCCGACGCGAGGCCGGAGCGCGTGCGCACCGAGCTCTTGCAGCATGAGATCCAGGTCGAGTCGATGGGCGGCGAGGTGGTGGATGTCGAAGTCTCCGCCACCAAGAAGATGAATATCGATCGCCTGCTGGAAATGATCAATTTGCAGGCCGAAATCCTCGACCTCAAGGCTAACCCGAATCGCGCTGCAGAAGGCACCGTGATCGAGGCCAAGCTCGACCGCGGCCGCGGCCCGGTGGCGACTGTGCTGGTGCAGCGCGGCACGCTGAGGCCGGGCGATATCGTCGTGGCTGGCGCCGAATGGGGCCGCGTGCGTGCGCTCGTGTCCGATACCGGCGAAACGGTGCAGAGCGCGGGTCCGTCCGCGCCGGTCGAGGTGCTCGGTTTCTCCGGCCTGCCCGACGCCGGCGACCGCCTGGCGGTGGTCGACACCGAAGGACGCGCCCGTGAAGTCACCGATTATCGCGCTCGTCAGAAACGTGAGAAGATGGTGGCGCGTGCCTCCGGTATGCGTGGCTCCCTTGAGCAGATGATGGCGCAGGCCAAGGCCGCCGGCCGCAAGGAATTCCCACTGGTGATCAAGGCCGACGTGCAGGGCTCGCTGGAAGCGATCGTCGGTGCACTCGACAAGCTCGCGACCGAGGAGGTTGCGGCGCGCGTCCTGCACGCGGGCGTCGGCGGCATTTCCGAGTCGGACGTGACGCTAGCGGAAGCATCCGGCGTTCCGATCATCGCCTTCAACGTGCGCGCCAACAAGGAGGCGCGCGAGGCGGCCGAGCGCGCCGGTATCGAAATCCGCTATTACAACATTATCTATGACCTGGTCGACGACGTGAAGAAAGCGATGTCCGGCTTGCTGGCGCCAACCCTGCGCGAAAGCATGCTGGGCAATGCGCAGATCCTGGAGATCTTCAAGGTCTCCAAGGTTGGCAACGTTGCCGGCTGCCGCGTCACCGACGGCACGGTGGAGCGCGGCGCCAACGTGCGGCTGATCCGCGACAACGTCGTGATCCACGAAGGCAAGCTGTCGCAGCTCAAGCGCTTCAAGGACGACGTGCGTGAAGTTTCCGCCGGCATGGAATGCGGCATGGCCTTCGAGAATTACCAGGACATGCATCAAGGCGACGTGATCGAATGCTACCGGGTGGAGACGATCCAACGCTCGCTGTGAGTCCAAGTCTCACTCGCGCGTAAGACAACGCTCCGCCATTTCCACCGTTATGCCCGGCCATAGCCGTTCGAAGAACGGCGTTTGAAAAACGCCTATGGCCGGGCATCCACGCCTTCCTTCGCTGAGAGGGAAGCAAAGCGTGGATGGCCGGGACAGGCCCGGCCATGACGAACTGAAAACGCAGAACTTATGACACGGCACAAACACCATCATAGCGACATAACGCCCGGCGGCCCCTCGCAACGCGCATTGCGCGCCGGCGAACTGGTGCGCCATGCGCTCGCCGATATGCTGACGCGCGGCGAGGTGCATGACTCGGTCATCGAGGGCCATCTTATTACCGTGCCGGAAGTGCGCATGAGCCCGGATCTCAGGCTCGCCACCATTTACGTGATGCCGCTCGCCGGCCGCGATGCCGCCGCGGTGATCGCCGCCTTCGAGCGCAATAAAAAATTTCTGCGCGCCGAGATCGCCCACCGCATCAATCTGAAATTCGCGCCTGATATCCGCTTCCGCATCGACGAGAGCTTCGAGGAAGCCGAGCGCATCGACAAGCTTTTGCGCTCGCCGGCGGTCGCGCGTGATTTGGAAAAGGATGACGATGATGAGTGACTCAGGCCGGGCCACGAACTCGGCCACCTCCCCCCTTGCGGGGGAGGTCGCCGAGCGGAGCGAGGCGGGAGGGGGGTACGTTTTTCAATCTCCGAACTTGCAGCTTACCCCCCTCCCCAACCCTGCCCCGCAAGGGGGGAGGGAGCGCGCGGAGCAAGCGGAGAGGGCGCAGACCGAACGCGGGCCTAGGCAAAAGCAGTTTCGCCGCGAGAAGCGCAACGTGCATGGCTGGGTCGTGCTCGACAAGCCGGTCGGCATGACCTCCACCCACGCGGTCGGCGTCATCAAGCGTCTGTTCACTGCCAAGCGCGCCGGACATGCCGGTACCCTCGATCCGCTCGCCTCCGGCTGCTTGCCGATCGCACTCGGCGAAGCAACCAAGACGGTTCCCTTTGTCATGGACGGCCGCAAGCTCTACCGCTTCACGGTACGCTGGGGCGAGGAACGGGATACCGACGATGCCGAAGGTCGGGTGATTGCGACCAGCGACCAGCGCCCCTCGGCCGATGCCATCCGCGCCTTGTTGCCGTCCTATCTTGGCACCATCCAGCAGGTGCCCCCCCGCTATTCGGCCATCAAAGTCGAGGGTGAGCGAGCCTACGATCTCGCGCGCGACGGCGAGGTGGTCGAACTCAAACCCCGGTGCGTGGAAATCGCCCGCCTAGAAGTCGTCGAAGCCCCCGATCCCGACCATGCGGCGCTGGAGGCCGAATGCGGCAAAGGCACCTATGTGCGTGCGCTCGCCCGCGATCTCGGGCGCGCTTTGGGCTGTTTTGGCCATGTCTGCGCGCTGCGGCGGGTCGCGGTCGGCCCCTTCGGCGAAGAAACCATGATTTCACTGGAACGACTGGACGCTCTATGCCATAGAGCCGCGGCCGGCGAGGCAAGCCTCGCCGACGCGCTCATGCCCGTCGAGACCGCGCTGGACGACATCCCGGCGCTGGCTGTCAGCGGGCCTGATGCGGCCAGGCTCCACCGGGGCCAAGCCGTTTTGTTGCGTGGACGGGACGCCCCCAATATCCGCGGCACGGTCTATGTCACGGCGGCGGGCCGGTTGGTGGCCTTGGCCGAAGTGGATCGTGGCGAAATCGTCCCCAAGCGCGTGTTCAACCTGGCCGGGCTGATAGGCAGCGCCGGCACGAAGAAAGGATAACCGATGTCGGTAACCGCGGCCCGCAAGGCCGAAGTCATCAAGGAATTCGCGAACAAGCCCGGCGACACCGGGTCGCCGGAAGTGCAGGTGGCGATCCTGTCGGAGCGCATCAACAACCTCACCGAGCATTTCAAGTCTCACGTCAAGGACAATCACTCGCGCCGCGGCTTGCTCAAGCTCGTCAGTCAGCGCCGCCAGTTGCTCGATTACCTGCGACGCACCAACGAGCAAAGCTACAAAGCGTTGATTGAAAAGCTCGGCATCCGCCGTTGATTTTGTACCGCGCGGGGCATTCGGCCCGGCGCGTTTCGTCAGCGGATGCAAGGATGCGTCCGCTATTTGCAACCCGGCGGCGATAGACGCGGCCGGATAATCGCGGCGGGCGACAAGCCGCCGCAGGCAAGGTTCGAAATGCCATGGCAGGATCGCTGGACGCTGTTCGTATTCCGCTCTCGCGCGAAGACACGACAGCCTCTTGCCGTCTTGCTCATGGCTTTCGGGGCGAGCCTCGTAAACCATGAGAGAAAAACGCAATGTTTGATATGCATCGAGTTCAGCTCGATTGGGGCGGGCGCAAGCTCACCCTCGAGACTGGCAGGATAGCGCGCCAAGCCGACGGCGCCGTGCTCGCCACCTACGGCGAGACTACCGTGATCGCCACCGTGGTGGCGGCAAAAGCGCCGAAGGAAGGCGTCGACTTCCTGCCGTTGACCGTCAACTACCAGGAGAAGTTCTACGCCGCGGGCCGAATCCCCGGCGGCTACTTCAAGCGCGAAGGCCGCCCGACCGAGAAGGAGACGCTCACCTCTCGGCTGATCGACCGGCCGGTGCGCCCGCTGTTTGCTGACGGCTGGCGCTGTGACACGCAGGTAATCGTCACCACGCTGTCGCACGATCTGGAGAACGATCCCGACATCGTCGCCATGGTGGCGGCTTCCGCAGCGCTCACGCTCTCCGGCGTGCCGTTCATGGGGCCGGTCGGCGGCGCACGTGTCGGCTTCATCAACAACGAATACGTGCTCAACCCGCAGATCGACGAAATGCTGGAAAGCCAGCTCGACCTCGTGGTCGCCGGCACCAATGACGCGGTGCTGATGGTCGAATCGGAAGCGAAGGAATTGTCCGAGGACATCATGCTCGGCGCCGTGATGTTCGGCCACCGGCATTTCCAGCCGGTGATCGAGGCGATCATCAAGCTCGCCGAGAAAGCGGCCAAGGAGCCGCGCGAGCTGTCGGTGCCTGACAACACCAAGCTGGAGAAGGAAATCCTCGGCTTGGTCGAGGCCGACCTGCGCGCTGCTTACGCGATTCCCGCCAAGCAGGAGCGGCACAACGCGGTCGAAGCGGCCAAGGAAAAAGTGATGAATCACTTCTTCCCCGGCGGCGCCGACAATCCCGACTACAATAAGCTGCACGTCGCCGACGTGCTGCACGGGCTCGAAGCCAAAATCGTACGCTGGAACATTCTTGACACCGGCAAGCGCATCGACGGCCGCGACGTAAAGACCGTGCGTCCCATCGTGGCGGAAGTCGGCGTGTTGCCGCGCGCGCACGGCTCGGCGCTGTTCACCCGCGGCGAGACCCAGGCGCTGGTGGTGGCCACGCTCGGCACCGGCGAGGACGAGCAGTTCGTCGACGCGCTGCAAGGAACGTACAAAGAGACATTCCTGCTTCACTACAACTTCCCGCCCTTCTCGGTCGGCGAGACCGGCCGCATCGGCTCGCCCGGGCGGCGCGAGATCGGCCACGGCAAGCTCGCCTGGCGGGCGATCCATCCGATGCTGCCGACCGCGCTCGAATTCCCCTACACCATCCGCGTGGTGTCGGAGATCATGGAGTCGAACGGCTCCTCGTCGATGGCCACGGTCTGCGGCTCATCGTTGGCGCTGATGGATGCGGGCGTGCCGCTCAAGCGGCCGACCGCCGGCATCGCCATGGGCTTAATCCTTGAGGACAGGCGCTATGCGGTTCTGTCCGACATCCTCGGCGACGAGGACCATCTTGGCGACATGGACTTCAAGGTGGCCGGAACCGAGCACGGCGTCAGCTCGCTGCAGATGGACATCAAGATCGCCGGCATCACCGAGGAGATCATGAAGGTCGCGCTGGCGCAGGCCAAGGAGGGGCGGCTGCACATCCTCGGCGAGATGGCAAAAGCGATCACCCAGCACCGCGCCGAGCTTGGCGAGCACGCCCCGCGCATCGAAATGTTCAAGATCCCGACCGACAAGATCCGCGAGGTGATCGGCACCGGCGGCAAGGTAATCCGCGAGATCGTCGAGAAGACCGGCGCCAAGATCAACATCGAGGACGACGGTTCGGTGAAGGTGGCCTCGGCCTCGGGCGAGTCGATCAAGGCGGCGATCAACTGGATCAAGTCGATCGCCTCCGAGCCGGAGGTCGGCCACATCTATGACGGCACGGTCGTGAAGGTGATGGATTTCGGCGCCTTCGTGAACTTCTTCGGCGCCAAGGACGGGCTGGTGCATATCAGCCAGCTGGCGCCGCGGCGGGTGAACAAGGTTACCGATGTGGTCAAGGAAGGCGACAAGGTCAAGGTGAAGTTGCTCGGCATGGACGAGCGCGGCAAGGTGCGCCTGTCGATGAAGGCGGTCGATCAGGCAACCGGCGAGGACCTCGAGGCCAAGCAGAAGGCGGAGGCCGCGGCTGGCGCCGAGCAGCAGCAGGCGGCCGGCGGCGGAGCTGCGGAGTGATGCGCTTTACCTCCCCCGCTTGCGGGGAGGGAGAAGAACCAAGGGCGGCCCGCGCGGCCGCCCGTTTCATTTGTGCTCGACCCTCGCGTGGCTGCCGCCTACACTTCAGCGAAACCGGAGGCCGCCCCATGCCGCTAGCCGCCGAGCTGCCGCGCGAAATGCAATCGCTGCAGTTTCGTCCGCTGTTCATTTTCCGCATCAATGTCGCCAAACCGAGCGTGATCGGCCAGACGCCATCGGTCGACCGCCGCGTCGGCGAGATCACCGGCGGCGTGTTCGAGGGCGAGCGGCTGCGCGGAAAAATCCTCTCCGGCGGCAGCGACTGGCAGACGGTGCGCCGCGATGGCTCCTGGGTGCTCGATGTGCGCTTCGTCATGGAAACTGATGACGGCCATCTCATCGGCATGACCTACAAGGGCATCCGCCACGGACCGCAGGCGGTGCTCGACCGCATTGCCAAGGGCGAAAGCGTGAGCCCTTCGGACTATTATTTCCGCGTGGCGCCGTTCTTCGAGACCGCATCGGAGAAATACGGCTGGCTCAACAATGTCGTGTCGGTCGCCACGGGCCACCGCCTTGCCAGCGGGCCGATCTATCAGGTGTTCGAGGTGTTGTAATTTGCTGTCACGGCCGGGCCGCAACGAAGCGGACGAAGCCGGCCATGACGAGACGATCGTCAGGGCGGCATGCGCGGCCGCCCTTATCCGTTTAATTCAAATGCAGGGCGTGGCCACGGCCGCTAGCTCGTCTTGATTTGTGGTATCTCGTGGTGCAGCCAGCGGCAAACGACGCCGCCGATCACGCCGCCGAGGATCGGCGCGGCCCAGAATAGCCAGAGCGAATGCACCGCTTGCGGTCCGCCGAAGATCGCGGTGGCGGTGGAGCGCGCCGGATTGACCGACGCATTCGATACCGGAATGGCAACCAGATGAATGAGCGTTAGCGCAAGCCCGATGGCGATCGGCGCGAATCCTGCCGGCGCGCGCTTTGACGTCACGCCAACGATCACGATCAGAAATATCGCGGTCAGTACGCTCTCGAGCAGGAACACCGACGCCAGCGAAAAGCCCTTGGCACCGCCATAGAGGTTGGAAATTGCCGTGAACGTATTCCATTTTCCGGCCGGCGCGCCCTGCAGCACGAGATAGAAGACGAGCGCCGCTGCCGCGCCGCCAAGCAGTTGGGCGATGATGTAGGCCGGTGCGTTGGCGCCGGGGAATCGGCCTGCGGCCACCAGCCCGCAGGTCACCGCGGGATTGAAATGCGCGCCCGAGATATGGCCGACGGCATAGGCCATCGCCAGCACCGACAGACCGACCGCGAAGGCAACGGCCATGAGTCCGACCGACGGTGCGGAAAACAGCGCTGCGCCGCAGACGGCGCCGACGAGCGAAAACGTGCCGACGAACTCAGCTGCGAATTCCCGTTTCATTTTGAAGTCCCCCCTATCGCCCCGGCGGAACGGCTGCCGGTTTCTTATCTCCATAGTTCATTATATGGGGAGTAAGAGCAACGCCCTGCGCCTCATATCGGGCGCAGGCTGCGTGCCAATGCAGTATGCATAATTGGCACGGCAGTGCCCGGCGTCGCTCTGACGATCTCCGCCAGCGCTTCGAAGTCTTTCTTGCGCGGCGAAGTGCGGCGCCACGCCAAACCGATAGTGCGCGACGGCTCCGGCTCGACGAAACGGAACAGCTTCACGCGTTCGTCGCGCACTTCGACGTCGACCGCGATCTGCGGCACCAATGTCACGCCGTAGCCGTTCGCCACCATCTGCATGACGGTCGCCAGCGAAGTCGCGCCGAGGCCGGTCGGCGCGTCGCGCTGCGGTGAGGCGCAGAAGCTCAAAGCCTGGTCGCGCAGGCAATGCCCTTCCTCGAGCAGGATCAGGCGGTGCTGGTCGACATCCTCGGCCTCGATGCGCCCGCGTTTGGGGAACGGCTCGCCGGCCGGCATCGCCAATAGAAACGCGTCCTCGAACAGGCGCAGTGTAACGAGATCGGGGCCTTCGACCGGCAATGCCAGCAGCAAGGCGTCGAGTTCGCCTCCGGAAAGCTCTTCGAGCAGCATCTTGGTCTGCGTCTCGCGTATTTCCAGCCGCAATTGCGGATAGCCCTCTTGCAGCCGGGGCAGCAGACGCGGCAAGATGTAAGGCGCCAGCGTCGGTATGATGCCGAGCCGCAGATGGCCGCTGAGCACGGCGCGGTGGCGGGCGAAATCGACGAGGTCGCGCGAGGCGGCCAGAATGCGCTCGGCGCGCTGAACTACTTCCAGCCCGGCCTCGGTGATGACGATCTCGCCCGGCCGCCGCTCGACCAGCTCGGCGCCGACCTCGCGTTCCAGCTCGCGCACCTGCATGGACAGTGCCGGCTGGGTAACGGCGCATTCCTCGGCGGCGCGGCCGAAATGCCTGTGGCGGGCGAGCGAGGTTAGATAGCGGAGCTGGCGAAGAGTGACCATGGCGATCAGAATATGTTATCATTGATTGAAATCAATACGATTAGACCTGATGGAGGGGAACCCTCTACAAAGACCCCAGCCTGGACCCGGTCCGCGCCACAAGAACGCCGCGGAAGACTCAATGATGGCCGAGAAACCCAGCCTTCCCATCACAGCAGTCGGCAACAGCCCCCGGAAGCTATAATAATTCCCCATGGAGCGACTTGAAGAGAAATACAGAACGCGATCGGAGAAATACATGGACGCAACGACTGACAAAAGCGCGGGCAAGTGCCCCTTCGCCGGTACCCGCGGACCCACGAACCGAGACTGGTGGCCAAACACGCTGGACCTGAGCGTTCTCCACCACAACTCTTCGCTGTCCGATCCGATGGGTAAGGATTTCGACTACGCCAAGGAGTTCAAGAGCCTCGACCTGAATGGCGCGATCAAGGATCTACGAGCGTTGATGACGGATTCGCAGCAGTGGTGGCCGGCCGACTTCGGCCATTACGGCCCATTGTTCATCCGCATGGCTTGGCACAGCGCCGGCACCTACCGCATCGCCGACGGCCGTGGCGGCGCCGGTGCCGGTCAGCAGCGTTTCGCGCCGCTGAACAGTTGGCCGGACAATGCCAACCTCGACAAGGCGCGCCGGCTATTGTGGCCGATCAAGCAGAAATACGGGCGCAAGATTTCCTGGGCTGACCTGATGATCCTCGCCGGCAATGTCGCCCTCGAGTCGATGGGCTTCAAGACGTTCGGTTTCGCCGGTGGGCGCAAGGATGTCTGGGAGCCCGAAGAGCTCTACTGGGGTCCCGAGGGGACGTGGCTGGGCGATGAACGCTACAGCGGCGAACGCGAGCTGCAGAATCCGCTCGGCGCGGTCCAGATGGGCCTGATTTACGTCAATCCGGAAGGGCCGAACGGCAAGCCGGATCCGCTCGCGGCGGCCAAGGACATCCGCGAAACGTTCTTCCGCATGGCGATGAACGACGAGGAGACCGTCGCGTTGATTGCCGGCGGCCACACCTTCGGCAAGACGCACGGCGCCGGCGACCCGTCATTCCTTGGCCCGGAGCCGGAAGGCGCCTTGATCGAGGATCAGGGGCTCGGCTGGAAGAGCCGGTATGGCACGGGCTACGGGGATGACACCATCACCGGTGGCCCGGAAGTCACCTGGTCGCAAACGCCGACGAAGTGGAGCAACCGCTTCTTCGACAACCTGTTCAAATATGAGTGGGAGCTCGAGAAGAGCCCAGCCGGTGCGTATCAATGGGTGGCCAAGGACGCTCCGGACTCGGTGCCGTATGCGCATGATCCGTCGAAGCACCGCCGGCCGACCATGTTGACCACGGACCTCTCGCTGCGCGTCGATCCGATCTACGAGAAAATTTCGCGGCGCTTCTACGAGCATCCGGACGAGTTCGCGGACGCGTTCGCCCGCGCCTGGTTCAAGCTCACGCACCGCGACATGGGTCCGATCGCGCGCTATCTCGGCCCGCTTGTACCGAAAGAAACGTTGATCTGGCAGGACCCGATTCCAGCGGTGAATCATGAACTCATCGGCGACAAGGATATCTCTGCGTTGAAAGCCAAGATCCTTGCGTCGGGACTTTCCGTCTCGCAACTGGTCTCGACGGCTTGGGCGTCGGCCTCGACGTTCCGCGGCTCCGACAAGCGCGGCGGGGCCAACGGCGCGCGTATTCGCCTTGCACCGCAGAAGAACTGGGAGGTCAACCAGCCGCCGCAGCTCAAGACGGTCCTGCAGAAGCTCGAAGCGATTCAGAAGGAGTTCAACGCTTCGCAGTCCGGCGACAAGAAGATTTCTCTTGCCGACCTGATCGTTCTCGGCGGCTCCGCCGCAGTCGAGAAGGCCGCGAAGGATGCCGGCACCGACGTGAAGGTTCCCTTCACACCGGGCCGCATGGATGCGTCGCAGGAGCAGACCGACATCGAGTCTTTCGCGCCGCTCGAGCCGGGCGCTGACGGCTTCCGCAACTATTACCGCAGCGGCTACCTCATGGCGCCCGAGGAGGCGTTGGTGGATCGGGCGCAATTGCTGACGTTGACGGCGCCGGAAATGACGGTTCTCGTCGGCGGCCTGCGCGTGCTCGGTGCCAACGTCGGGCAGTCCACACACGGCGTCTTCACCGATCGGCCGGAAACGCTGTCGAACGACTTCTTCGTCAACCTGCTTGACATGCACACGCAGTGGGCGCCGTCCGCGAACGCGGAGGGCGTGTACGAGGGCCGCGACCGCAAGAGCAAAGAGCTCAGGTGGAGCGGAACGCGTGTCGACCTGATCTTCGGGTCGCACTCCCAGCTCCGCGCGTTCGCCGAAGTCTATGCCTGCGCGGACTCGCAGGATAAGTTCGTGAAGGACTTCGTGGCGGCGTGGACCAAGGTGATGAACGCCGATCGCTTCGACCTTGCCTGAACTCGGCCGAACGATCCGAGCCAAAGAAAAAGCGGCCGGGGATTTCCCCGGCCGTTTTAGTTGGGAGGTTCGCGTCGAAAGCGGTGGACTACTGCGCAGGCAGGTGCCTCGTCATCTGGATTGCTGAGCTCGCTCCAGGGGCGTCATCGGCATAGGCGCGCACGAAATCGGTGACGGCGGCGCAGACGGCAAGTGCGGCGGTGGCGAAGGCGAGGATGATGGTCTTGCGCATGTCGGTTCCCCTTTGGTCTGACTGGCGCCGCGATTTGTCGTCCAGCTCTTAACTGTCGGTTCAAAGGTAACAGGCCGCCCGGCGGCGCTCTGTGACCGGCATCACAAAACTGTCGATTATCAAAAATGTTGTAAAATCAGCAGCTTGGCTAAGCCCTAAGGGCTGCCATTGCCTTCCACTTTGCCGCCGGCCGCCTTGAGCGCGTCCGGTTGCGGCATGGCGATGACGTTGTAGCCGCTATCGACGAAGTGCACCTCGCCGGTGACGCCGCTCGACAGGTCGGACAGCAGATAGAGCCCGGCGCCGCCCAGTTCGTCGAGCGTCACGCCGCGGCCAAGCGGCGAGTATTTCTGCTGAAAGGCGAACATGTAGCGCGCATCGGTGATGCCGGCGCCGGCGAGCGTGCGGATCGGTCCCGCCGAGATGGCGTTGACACGAATCTTCTGCGGCCCGAAGTCGACCGCCAGATAACGCACCGATGCTTCCAGCGCCGCCTTCGCCACTCCCATCACGTTGTAGTTCGGCATGGCGCGCAAGCCGCCGTTATAGGTGAGCGTGACCATGGCGCCGCCATTCGGCATCAGCGCCGCGGCGCGCTTGGCCGCCTCGGTGAAAGCGTAGCAGGAGATCACCATGGTGCGGACGAAATTTTCCCGCGTCGAATCGGCGTAGCGGCCTCTGAGCTCGTTCTTGTCGGAGAAGGCGATGGCGTGCACCAGGAAATCCATCGCGCCCCATTGCTTGCCGATCTCGGCGAACACGTTGTCGACCGTTGCAATGTCTTCGACGTCGCACGGCATCACGAAGGACGAGCCGGCTTGCTCGGCGAGCGGCTTGACGCGCTTGGCCAGAGACTCACCTTGATAGGTAAAGGCGAGCTGCGCGCCGTGCTGGCTGAGCATCCTGGCGATGCCCCAGGCGATCGAGTGATCGTTGGCGACACCCATCACCAGCCCGCGCTTACCCTCCATCAGCCGGCCGCGCGGCGCGCTCTGCTCATCGGGCATAGTCGAAACCTCGCGCGACATGAGGCGAAGAATCGACGGCGAGAGTGGCTTGTTCATGCCGGGCACCGAATCGAATCGCGGGGTGCGTCGGCAGCCGATCTAGGGACCGTACACGACAATCGCATGACGGGTCGGCGGAAGATGTCGCCCAGCCGATTCTGATGCTCGCCATCATGCGTCCAGCCGTTTGAACACCACCGATGCGTTGGTGCCGCCGAAGCCGAACGAGTTCGACAGCACGGCGCCGAGCGTGACGTTGTCGCGGCGCTCGCGCACGATCGGCATGTCGGCGAAAGCGGGGTCGAGATTTTCAATATTGGCGCTCTCGCAGATGAAGCCATTGTGCATCATCAGCAACGAGTAGATCGCCTCTTGCGCCCCGGCGGCGCCGAGCGAATGGCCGGTCAGCGATTTGGTGGCGGAAATCGGCGGCGCCTTGGCCCCGAACACGTCGCGGATCGCCTCGATCTCTCTGAGGTCGCCCACCGGCGTCGCGGTGGCATGCGGATTGATATAATCAATCGGGGCTTTCACGGTTTCGAGCGCCATTTTCATGCAGCGCACGGCGCCTTCGCCGGAGGGCTGCACCATATCGAATCCGTCGGAGGTGGCGCCGTAGCCGGCAACCTCGGCATAGATTTTGGCACCGCGCGCCTTGGCGTGATTGAGCTCTTCCAGCACCAATACGCCGGCGCCGCCGGCGATAACGAAGCCGTCGCGGTCCCTGTCATAGGCGCGCGAGGCTTTCTCAGGCTTGTCGTTGAAGTTCGACGACATCGCCCCCATTCCGTCGAACAGCACTGACAGCGACCAATCCAACTCCTCGCAACCGCCGGCGAAGATCATGTCCTGCTTGCCCCATTGAATCATCTCGGCGGCATTGCCGATGCAATGATTGGAGGTCGCGCAGGCGGACGAGATCGAATAATTCACGCCCTTGATCTTGAACCATGTGGCAAGCGTCGCCGAGGCGGTCGACGACATCGACTTCGGCACGGCGAATGGGCCAACCTTCTTGGGGCCCTTGCTGCGCGCAGTGTCGGCCGCATCGATAATGGCGCGGCAGGATGGGCCGCCCGAGCCCATGACAATGCCGGTGCGTTCATTGGAAATCTCTTTTTCCTCAACCCCGGCGTCGCGGATCGCCTGCTCCATGGCGACGTGATTCCAGGCGGCGCCGCCGCCGAGAAACCGCATGGCGCGTCGGTCGACGCAATCGGCCGGATCGAGGGTGGGCGCACCGTGCACCTGGCAGCGGAAGCCCAGCTCGGCGTATTTTTCCGCCCGCACAATGCCGGATTTCGCCTCACGCAGGCTGGCAAGCACTTCCTGCGTGTTGTTGCCGATGGATGAAACGATTCCCATCCCGGTAACGACGACACGTCTCATGGCCGCATCCCTCGCTCAGCCGCGCATTGTCGATGATTGGGCCATAGATGAGGCGGTTCGGGCAAGCTTGCAACCCGCGAGCGGTGGCTCACGCCCCGCTCGGCTGCAGCGCTTCGCCCTGCTTGAACAGACCGACCTTGAGGTCGCTTGCCCGGTAGATCACGTTGCCGTCGGCCGACAGCCAGCCGTCGGCGATGCCGAGTACCAGCTTTGAGCGCATCACCCGTTTGAAATCGATGCCGTAGATCACCTTCTTCACCGTCGGCAGCACTTGGCCGGTGAACTTAAGTTCGCCGAGACCGAGCGCCCGGCCTTTGCCGGGTGCCCCCAGCCAGCCGAGGAAAAAGCCGACGAGCTGCCACAAGGCATCGAGGCCGAGGCAGCCCGGCATCACCGGATCGCCCTTGAAATGGCAGAGGAAAAACCAGAGGTCGGGCTTCACGTCGAGCTCGGCCCGGATCATGCCCTTGCCGTGCTCGCCGCCCTGTTCGGAAATCTCGGTGATGCGGTCGAACATCAAAAGCGGCGGCAGCGGCAATTGTGCATTGCCCGCGCCGAATAGCTCGCCGCGCCCGCAGGCAAGCAAATCCTCGTAGTCGAAGCTGTGACGCCGACTATCCATAAGCGCTACGCTCTCGCTCACCGGGCCTGGCTGAATTCCCATGGCTGAATTCGTAACATAACGCGGCTAACGCGCAAAGGTGGCCGCAGCGCACCAAAGGACGATCCTCTCGCTGAAAAGGCGCGACAAATTGGCCGCTGGCGCTCTTGCGAAGGAGTTGCATCTAGCTCCGTCAATGCGTATATGTTTCACATGCAACAGTTTTGTGCCGACCTGTCGCGGGCCGGCCACCTATTAGGGCATTAGCGATGGCTCAGACTCGTACCATGGTATTGCCTGCCGCCGCCCCAGCGGCTGCGCCAATCGCGCAGCGGGCTGATCTCACCGGTTGTCCCTGGCATGACGTCAAAGCGATGCTGCGCCAAGTCGGCCTGCGGCCGACCCGTCAGCGTATGGCGCTGGGCTGGATACTATTCGGCAAAGGCGATCGGCACCTCACCGCGGAAATGCTTTACGAGGAAGCGAGCCGCGCCAAAGTCCCGGTGTCGCTCGCGACCATCTACAATACCTTGCACCAATTCACCGAGGTCGGGCTGCTGCGCCAGGTCGCAGTCGACGGCTCGAAAGCCTATTTCGACACCAACACCACCGCGCATCACCACTTCTTTGTCGAGGGCGACGACATGTTGCTAGACATTCCGGTTGCCGATGTGCTTGTCGGCAAAACGCCGACGCCGCCGGAGGGCTACGAGATCGCGCGCGTCGATGTGGTGGTGCGCCTGCGGCGCAAGCAGTAACTCGCGTCATTGCACCGGGCCGACAGCGCAAACTCGCCATCCAGCCCAACAGCACTGAGCGCCGCTACTCAACCTTTTCGTTCGGATAGGCGCCCCACAGCCGGTCCTGCCGGATCCAGCCGCCAAAATTCTTGCCGCTGAACTCGCACCATGTGCCGGTGCATGATTTGAGCACGCCAAGCACGCCCGACTGCAGGCGAGCGACTACCGTGGATTTCTCATCAGCGCTTTCGTAGAGCGGCACCAGCGCATTGTTGAGCTTCGGCACCACCACGGCCGTCCGCTTGCCCGACAAGAGCGAATGGTAGACCCAGCCTTCCGCTCCTTCCCAGTCGCGAATGCGCCGCCAGTTTTCGAATTCAGCGGTGATCTCCACCGGCATGCCGGCGCGGGTATAGACCCAGCGCACGTCCTGGTCCTTGTTGGGGCCGGCGCGCACATTGACGCGGTCCGCTTTCAGGCTGACGAAACGCGGCAGCGGCAGCCCGCTCACCGCGCCGGTGGCGATCGCGATATCGGTAGCGCCGCGGGCGGCGGGCGCGCCCGCGGCCGGGTTCAATGCCGTGCACGCAGCGGCGATCAGTACGGTGCACCGGAGATTGCGAAGCTTCGCGCGAAAGCTTTGTGTTGTCTCGGCCATCTGCTAGGAAAGATTGGGTTTAACGCGCCCCAAGCAACGCAGGACGACTGCGAGGCGCGCAGTGTGGGCGAGCACGGTTAAAGACGCCTAAATCGGCTGCCCAAGCGGCGATATAATAGCCGCCGGCGTCGCGGGGCAAGGGATATGCCGAAGACCAGGAAACCGGTGGTCGTCGTCACGCGTAAGCTGCCCGACAGCGTCGAGCTGCGGATGCGGGAACTTTTCGATGCCCGCCTCAATCCGGACGACAAGCCGTTGACGCAGGCCCAGCTTGCCGAAGCCATGAAAACCGCCGACGTGCTGGTGCCGACGGTGACCGACCGCATCGACGCCTCGGTGCTGAGCAAATCCGGCGAGCAGCTGAAGCTGATCGCCAATTTCGGCAACGGCGTCGACAATATCGACGTTGCCACCGCGGTGCAGCGCGGCATCACGGTGACCAATACCCCGGGCGTCCTCACCGAGGATACCGCCGACATGACCATGGCGTTGATCCTGGCGGTGCCGCGGCGGCTGGCCGAAGGCTCGAACGTGCTGACCGGCGACAAGGACTGGTCCGGCTGGACACCGACCTGGATGCTCGGCCACCGCATTTGGGGCAGGCGCCTGGGTATTATCGGTATGGGACGGATCGGCCAGGCGGTGGCGCGGCGCGCCCGCGCCTTCGGTCTGCAGATCCACTACCACAACCGCCGCCGGGTGGCGCCCAAGATCGAGGAGGAGCTGGACGCCACCTATTGGGAAAGCCTCGATCAGATGCTCGCCCGCATGGACATCATCTCGGTCAACTGCCCGCACACGCCGGCGACCTATCACCTCTTGTCGGCGCGCCGGCTCAAGCTGATCCGGCCGGAGGCCTATATCGTCAACACCTCGCGCGGCGAGGTGATCGACGAGAACGCGCTCGCTCGCCTGATCGAGCAAGGCGCTATCGCCGGCGCCGGTCTCGATGTGTTCGAACACGAGCCGGCGGTGAACCCGAAGCTGGTAAAGCTGGCCAAGGCCGGCAAGGTCGTGCTGTTGCCGCACATGGGCTCGGCAACGCTCGAAGGCCGCGTCGACATGGGCGAGAAGGTCATCATCAATATCAAGACGTTCATGGACGGCCACCGGCCGCCGGACCGCGTGTTGCCGAGCATGCTGTGATGGCCTCGTGTCCCGGGCGCAGCGCAGCACGAAGTAGGCGCTGCAGACCCGGGACCGTTAGAATGGGGACCGATAGGCTGGTCTCCATGCTCATGCGTGTATCGACAAATCTCTAATGGTCGGATGCTCACCCGAAAGCGGGTTGCCGGGATCCCAGCCATAATTCAGCGTCTCGAACCGCATCGAGCGCGCATCGATCATCAATAGGCGCCCGACGAGTCCTTCGCCGAAGCCGACGATCTCGCGGATCACTTCCAGCGCCATCAGCGAGCCGAGCACGCCGGGCAATGCGCCGAGGATGCCGGCTTCTGCGCAGGCCGGCACGGTACCGGCAGGCGGCGGTTCGGGAAAAAGACAGCGATAGGTCGGATTGGGCCGGCCCTCTGCGCCAGTCTCGTACGGCCGCAGCGTTGTAAGCGTGCCATCGAAAGTGCCGACTGCGGCGGTGATCAGCGGTTTGCGTGCGAAAAAGCAGGCGTCCGACGCCAGATAACGCGTGGCGAAATTGTCCGAGCCGTCGGCCACCATGTCATAGCGGCTAATAAGGTCGAGCGCATTCGCAGTATTGAGCCGCGCCGAATGGGCTTGCAACGTCACATGCGGGTTGAGCCGCGCGACCGCGGCGGCGGCGCGCTCAGCCTTCGGTAGGCCGATATCGTCGGTTGCGAAGATGACCTGCCGCTGCAAATTTGACAGCGAGACTTTGTCGTCGTCGACGATGCCCAGCGTGCCGACGCCGGCGGCGGCGAGATAGAGTAGCACCGGTGCACCAAGACCGCCGGCGCCAACTACGAGCACGCGCGCCGCTTTCAGCTTCGCCTGGCCGGGACCGCCGACCTCGCGCAGCACAATATGGCGCGCATAGCGCTCCAATTCCTCGGGTTCGAGCATTTCGGTTAACCTTAGAGCGCCAAAGCCTTTCCGCTTAGCATCTTAACAGTGCGATTCAAGCGCCGCGTCTTGCGCCGCTAATGCGATGGGCTAAGGTGGTTGAAATCGGGGTTTGCGCGGCTTTTTCCATGCGTCCGGCTTTGTGGTTGCTCATGCTTGCCCTCGCGCTCGGGCCCACTCCGGCGTGGGCGGACCGGATGGACATGCTCGCACCGGGCTTGCCGGGGCCCAAGAAGACCGAAGCGACCGAGCAGCCCAAACCAATTCTTGCCAAATCGCGCGTTTCCCACAGGGCTCATAGGTCGACGAAAAAAGAGCGGGCGGTTGCTGGACACAAGGAGCCCGCAATGACGGCTCCACCGTTGCCCAAGCCTTCGCCGACCCGGAAAGTCACAGCGGCGCCGGCTCTGAGCAAACTAGAGACGGTCGAAAAGACAACGCCAACGCCGCCATTGCCCAGGCCGGGGCCCGCCGCGAAGATCACTTGGGCGCCGCCGCTGCCAAAGTCGGCGCCCGCGCCGAAAATCCCTGTGGCCCTGCCGATACCCGAGCCGCCCGCCCGCGCCGGGCTGGCGCCGCCCTTGCCCAAACCGGCGCCGGCCGCGAAGACGAATTCGACCAAGTCAGCGGTGAAGATCGTAACCTTGCCGCCGCCGCCGAAGGCCGTCGCCAAGATCGAGCCGAAGCCTGAAAAAGATGCGGTGTTCGGCGACATGCCGCTCGGCGAACGGCAGAAAATTCAGGCGGCCTTACTTTGGGCCGGAGACAACGGCGACGCCACCAAGGGCGAAGACCCGATGCTCGCCGCCGTGAAGTCGTACCAGCGGCGGATCAAGAGCGACGTTACCGGCGTGCTCACGCGCGAGCAGCGCGCCAATCTGGTCGCCGCCGCCGAGCGCCACGAGCGCGAATATGGCTGGAGCGTCGTCACCGACCCGGCCACCGGCATCCGCATCGGCCTGCCGACCAAGCTCGTGCCGGAAGCGCAAGCGGCCGACAGCGGCACGCTCTGGTCGTCAAAACACGGCGAGGTACGCATCGAAACTTTTCGTGTGAAGGGCGCCAGCCTTTCCGACGTATACGAGCGCGAGAGAAAGAAACAAAACCGCAAAGTCGAATTCAACAACCTGCGCGACGACAGTTTCCACATCAGCGGGCTGCAGGGCCTCAAGATATTTTCCGTACGTGCGGCCGTACGCGACGGCGAGGTGCGCGGCTTCAGCATGATGTACGACCAGATGATGGAGACCATCGTCGAGCCGGTGGCGGTAGCGATCGCGCACGCATTCACCCCGTTTCCCGAACGCAGCGCGCCGCTGGCCGCGCTGGCGAAGTCGGTGGAATACGGCAGCGGGCTGATCGTCAGCGCGCAAGGGCATATCGTCACCGACCGCAAGCTCGCCGACGGCTGTCAGGTGATCATCGCCGGCAGTATGGGTAACGCCGAACGGCTGGCAGAGGATGCGGAGGACGGCATGGTGCTACTGCGCGTTTACGGGGCGGGCAAGCTTGCCCCGCTGGCTCTCGCGGCGGATGCGCCGGCCACGCGCGACTTGACGCTGATCGGCATTGCCGACCCGCAGGAGCAGAAAGGCGGCGGCAAGATTTCGGAAATCCAGGCGCGGCTGGTCGGCAATAGCGCGGTCGAGTTGCGGCGGCCAGTGCCGATGGCGGGCTTTTCCGGTGCCGCCGCGCTCGACCGGCAAGGCCGTGTGGTCGGCATGCTGGAGACGCGCAGCATGGTATTGGCCAGCATCAAGCCGACGCTGCCGCCGATGCGGCTGATCGCGAGCGATGTGATCCGCAGCTTTTTGGCCAAGCACGACGTAATTGAAGCGCAGGCGCAAAGCGGCGACGCGAAAGCGTCGGTCGTGCGAATTATTTGTGTGCGGAAGTAATTGCTGGCGGTCTTCGCGAAATTGCAGACCATGCGCCGCAGAGCTACCGATTTCCCCACTGCGGCTTGCGCTTTTCCACGAACGCCTTCATGCCCTCCTTCTGATCCGCCGTCGCAAACAGCGCGTGAAAAATGCGCCGCTCGAAACGCACGCCTTCGGCAAGCGAAGTCTCGAACGCCGCGTTGACGGCTTCTTTGGCCGCCAGCACCGAGGGCAGCGACAGGCCGGCGATGGTCTCGGCGACCGACATCGCCTCGTCCATCAGGCTTGCCGCCGGCACCACCCGCGCCACGAGCCCTGATTTTTCCGCCTCGCCGGCGTCCATCATGCGCCCGGTCAGAATGAGGTCCATCGCCTTGGCCTTGCCGACAGCGCGCGTGAGGCGCTGCGTACCGCCGATGCCGGGGATGACGCCGAGCTTGATCTCGGGCTGACCGAACTTGGCGTTGTCGGCGGCAATCACGATGTCGCACTGCATGGCGAGCTCGCAGCCGCCGCCGAGTGCAAAGCCGGCGACCGCCGCCACGATCGGCTTGCGGGCATGCGCGGCGTGATCCCAACCGGCGGCGAAGTCGCCGAGAAAAGCCTCAATGAAGCTCTTGTCCGCCATCTCCTTGATGTCGGCGCCGGCAGCGAAGGCCTTTTCGTTGCCGGTGATCAGCAGGCAGCCGATGTTGTCGTCCGCATCGTAAGCCCCGATCGCATTGCCGAGTTCGCTCACCAGCGCACGGTTGAGCGCGTTGAGCGCCTGCGGGCGGTTGAGCCTTATGATGCCGACGCGGCCTTTGGTCTCGATGAGAATGTTCTGGTAGGCCATGGCAATTCCTTGCGGTTGCGACTTCAGTCGAGCTTGGCGCCGGAGCGCTTGACGACATCGGCCCATTTGGCCGAATCAGCCTTGATCGTTTGGGCGAATTCCTCGGGCGTGCCGCCGCCCGGCTCGTCGCCGGTCTTCTTAAACTTCTCCAAAAACTCCGGCGATTTGAGTGCGTGGTTGATCGCGGCATTGAGCTTATCGACGATCGCGCGCGGCAGGCCGGCCGGCGCGATCACACCGGACCAGGTGGCCGCGTCATAGCCGGGAACGCCGGCCTCGGCGACGGTCGGCAGATCGGGGAAGGCCGGCGAGCGGTGGTCGCCGGTCACCGCCAGCGCGCGCACCTGTCCCGATTTGGCGAATGGCGTGATCGACTGCAGGCTCTCGAACATCAGGTCGACGCGTCCGGCCATGAGATCGCGGATCGCCAGCGCGCCGCCGCGGTAGGGAATGTGCACAATCTGCGTGCCGGTCATGTATTTGAACAGCTCGCCGCCGACGTGTCCGGGCGATCCGTTGCTCGAGGAAGCATTCGACAGCTTGCCGGGATTTTTCTTGGCGTAATCGATCAACTCCTTGACCGAATGCACCGGCAGCTTGGGCGAGACGGCGAGGATCATCTGCCCGCGCGTGACCAGCGCGATCGGCTGGAAGTCGCGCTCGATATTGTAAGGCAGCTTCGCCACCATGTGGCGCGTGATGGCAAGCGCACCGATCGGGCCCATGCCGATGGTGTAACCATCGGGCTTCGATTTCGCGACAAGATCGAGCCCGATGGTGAGCGCGCCGCCGGGGCGATCCTCGATCACCACCTGCTGCCCGAGTTCCTTGCCAAGCACCGCGCCCAACAGGCGGGCCGCATTGTCGGTGGCGCTTCCCGCGGCCTGCGGCACGATCAGTTTGATCGGGCGATCGGGATAGTCCGCGGCCGAAGCGGCTGCGATAGCGCCGGTGAGAAAGAATACAATAAAGGCAAGTCTACGCATTTGCTTTCCTCCGCGCGGGGTTCTGGCGCTTTGTTCATTGCTCGCATGAGCCGCCGGCGCTGGCATTGTGCGGCTCGACAATGGCGGGCGTCATTTCTGGCATGACGGGCAATAAAACGTCGAGCGACCCCCTTGCACGATGCGCTTGATCTTGCCCTTGCAGTTCGGGCAGGGCTCGCCTTCGCGATCATAGACCTGGAAATCATGCTGGAAGTCGCCGAGCGAGCCGTCGGCGCGGCGGTGGTCGCGCAGCGAGGAGCCGCCGGCCTTGATGGCGTCGTTGAGCACCCCCTTGATGGCATCGGTGAGCGCGCGTGCGCGCTCGTTCGGCTTGCCGTTGCGGTCGGCAATGGTGGACGCTTGCCGCTTGGGCGACAGCCGCGCGCGAAACAACGCCTCGCAGACATAGATATTCCCAAGCCCCGCCACCACCCGCTGATCGCTGAGCGCGGCTTTCAGCGAAGTCTTCTTGCCTGCGCAGGCTTTCGCCAGCATGGCGGCGTCGAATTCGTTGCCCAGCGGCTCCGGTCCGAGCTCGCGCAACAGCGGCTCCTGCCCGAGCTTTGCGCGCGGCACGAGCTTCATTGAGCCGAAGCGGCGCGGATCGTTGAAGGTGATGGTCGCGCCGTTCGACATGTGGAAGACGACGTGGTCGTGCTTTTCGTCCTTGGCCTGTTCGAAATAGCGCGGATCGCCGAGCACCTCTTCGCCGTTCCGCCGCAGCCGCATCGAACCCGACATGCCGAGATGCATCAGCAGCACGTCGCCCGACGACAGGTCGGCCAGCAGATATTTGGCGCGCCGGCCGAGGCCTTCGACAGTCTTGCCTTCCAGCCGCTTGGCGAAATCCTTCGGCAGCGGCCAGCGCAGGTCGCGGCGGCGCACCTCGACCTTGGCAATGCGCGCGCCTTCCATGGCGGGCTCAAGGCCGCGACGCACGGTTTCGACTTCAGGAAGTTCGGGCATTACGGCAGACTTCCGTCGGGATGTTTGAGGTGCTCGCGATATTCGGCGAATACGATGCGATTGTTGAACGGATCGACTACCGTCATTTCCAGCATGCCCCACTCCTGCTGCTGCGAGCCGGGATGGTTATGACGATAGCTCTTGTCGTTCAATTCGCGATGCAATTCCTCGACCCCGCGCATGTAGACGTAGACAATCGATCCCGGCGTGCCGTCGCCATGGTGCTCGCTCAAATGCAGCGCCAGACTTCCGCGCGAGACCTGCATATAGACCGGCGCGTCCGGATCAAAGCGATGCTGCCAGTCTGTCTTGAAGCCGAGAAAATCCAGGTAGAATTCGCGGGCCTTGTCCAGCGCGAAAATGCGGAAGATCGGCACGGCGCGTCCGAATTCGATCGCCATTTACTGTTTCCTCCGACACTTCACCCGCCAGGCCTACCTTTCTAGCGTCGGCGGTGGCGCTGCGCTATGGTCTTCAGCGCAAAGGACTATTGGCGATGGCATCGGGCGAAGAGACCCATTTCGGCGGCCGGACCGTGCCGCTTGCCGACAAGCAGGCGATGGTCGACGACGTCTTCCAATCGGTCGCGCGCCGCTACGACCTGATGAACGACCTCATGTCGGCCGGCATCCATCGCGCCTGGAAGGAGGCGCTGGTGACGGCGGTCAACCCGCCGCGCGCGGAAAAGCCGTTCGCGCTACTCGATCTCGCCGGCGGCACGGGCGACATCGCCTTTCGCGTGATCAAGGCCGGCGGGCCCGGCACACGCGTCACAGTCTGCGACATCAACGCCGAAATGCTTGCGGTCGGCGCCGAGCGCGCGCTTGAGCGCGGGTTTGATAATGCAGTGACGTTCGAACAAGGCAATGCCGAAGAACTGCCCTATCCCGACCGCAGCTTCGACTGCGTCACCATCGCCTTCGGCATCCGCAATGTGCCGCGCATCGCGCGTGCGCTCGAGGAGGCGCGACGCGTGCTCAGAATCGGCGGCCGCTTTCTTTGCCTGGAATTTTCCGCCCTCGACGTGCCGGCATTAGACAGGCTCTACGAGCTTTATTCGTTCAATGTCATCCCGCGCTTGGGTCAATGGGTCGCCGGCGACCGCGAGGCCTATCGATATCTGGTCGAATCGATCCGCCAATTTCCGCGCCCCGAGAAATTTGCCGAGATGATGCGGGTGGCCGGCTTCCGCCGCGTCGCGTTCACGCCGATGACCGCCGGCGTAGTGGCGCTGCATTCAGGTTGGAAGCTGTGATGATGCGCCGCGTGTTGATGCTCCACGCCGCCGTGCAGGCTGAGTACGCGGCAGTGTCATTGCCTCTCCTCCCATCGGCATCATGATCTCCGCCGTCTCCCACATCCTCCGCCTCTCCCGTGCCGGATTTGTCTGCGCGCGCGAAGGCGTGTTCGCGCTGGTCGATACACGGCCGTTTCCGCTGCCGGCAAAGATGGTGATCACGCTCGCCAGACTCATCGAGCGGCCCGGCGCCAAGGAAGGTTCGGTTCGGCTCTCCGCCGCGCTCACCACGCTCGGGCCCACCTATGTCAAGCTCGGCCAGTTCCTCGCCACTCGGCCGGATGTGGTCGGCCCGACCATCGCGCGCGATCTCGAAAGTCTGCAGGACAAGATGGCGCCGTTTTCGCAGAGCGAGGCGGAGGCCGCCGTCGCTACCGCTTTCGACAAGCCACTCAGCGAGATCTACGCGAGCTTCGGCCCGTCGGTCGCTGCCGCGTCGATCGCTCAGGTGCATCGCGCCGAGGTCGATGAGGGCGGCGTGCGCAAAGCGGTGGCCGTGAAGATCCTGCGACCGGGCGTAGAACGGCGCTTCAAGTCCGATCTTGCTGCCTTGTTCTTTGCCGCGCGCAGAGCCGAGGCGCTGTCTCTTGAAGCGCAGCGGCTGCGGCTGATCGAGGTGGTGGCGACGCTTGCCCGCTCGGTGGCGATCGAAATGGACTTTCGCCTGGAAGCCGCCGCGCTCTCGGAAATGGCCGAGAATACCCGCGAAGACGCCGACTTCCGCGTACCGGCGGTCGACTGGAACCGCACCGCGCGCGACGTGCTGACATTGGAATGGATCGGCGGCACGCCGCTCAACGATCACGCCGCGCTCGCCGCCAAGGGTTTCGATCTGCCGGCGCTCGGCCGCAAGGTGATTCAGAATTTCCTGCGCCATGCCTTACGGGACGGCTTCTTCCACGCCGACATGCATCCCGGCAATTTGTTCGTCGACGAGGACGGGCGACTCGTTGCGGTTGATTTCGGCATCATGGGACGGCTGGGACCGAAGGAGCGCCGCTTCCTTGCCGAAATCTTGTACGGCTTCATCACCCGCAACTATCAGCGCGTAGCGCAGGTACACTTCGACGCCGGTTACGTGCCGCGCTGGCATTCGGTCGAGAGTTTTGCACAGGCGATCCGCGCCATCGGCGAGCCGATCCACAACCGCACGGCCGAGGACATCTCGATGGCCAGGCTGCTCACGCTGCTGTTCGAGGTTACCGGGCTGTTCGACATGCGCACGCGTCCGGAGCTGCTGCTGCTGCAGAAGACCATGGTGGTGGTGGAAGGTGTCGGCCGCACGCTCGATCCCAGGCTCGACATGTGGACCACCGCCGAGCCGGTGGTGCGCGAGTGGATCGAGCGCAATCTCGGGCCGGCCGGCAAATTTGAGGACGCGGTCGAAGGAGCCGGCGAGATCGGCCGCTTTCTCGGCCAGGTGCCATCGCTGCTCACCCGTGCCGGCACGTTGTTCGATCAGATCGACGCGATCACGCGCGACGGTCTGGTGTTGGCGCCGGCGACGGTCGCGGCCATCGGCACGGCCGAAGGGCGGCGCAACCGCTGGCTCACAGCCGGCGTATGGAGTCTCGTTATATTACTGATTGTGCTGACCTTTTTTGGATACAGATTGCACTGATTGCAATGCTATCATAGCTGAGCCATGATGGTGCATGGCCAGCATCACCATCCGGCAGCTTGATGAGTCGCTGAAGAAGCGCCTGCGCCTGCGCGCCGCGCGCAACGGTCGCTCCATGGAAGACGAGGTGCGCACGCTGCTGCGTGCCGCCGCCGATGCGAGCGGCCAGGAAATCCTCGAAGCCGTCACGCCACCGGACCAAGTGCCCGCGCCACGCCGCGCTGCAGCAGCGCCGGATGAAACCAAACGTGTGCTGCTGATCGTCGGCGGGGGCATCGCGGCCTATAAATCGCTCGATCTCATCCGTCGATTGAAGGAGCGCGGGTTTTTTGTGCGCGGGGTTCTGACCAAGGCGGCCGAGAATTTCGTGACGCCGCTTTCGGCCGGCGCCGTTCTCGGCGAACGCGTCTTCACCGATCTGTTCGACCCGGCCGGCGAATTCGATGTCGGGCACATTCGTCTCGCGCGCGAATGCGATCTCGTCGTGGTGGCGCCGGCGACCGCCGACCTGATGGCCAAGATGGCCGGCGGCCACGCTGACGACCTTGCCACCGCGGTGTTGCTTGCAACGCATGCGAAAATATTACTGGCGCCGGCTATGAACCCGCATATGTGGGCGCACAAGGCGACACAGCGCAACCTCGCGCAGCTTGTGGCCGATGGCATCGCGCTGGTCGGGCCGAACGAAGGCGAGATGGCGGAAGCCGGTGAAAGCGGCACTGGGCGCATGGCCGAGCCGTTGGAAATCGCTGCGGCAGCAGGAAAATTACTGACCGCCGTATTTGCGGGGCAGCCGCTCAAAGGTAAACGCGTGCTGGTCACCTCGGGGCCGACGCATGAGCCGATCGATCCCGTGCGCTATATCGCCAATCGTTCCTCCGGCAAGCAGGGCCATGCCATTGCCGCGGCTGCTGCGCGCGCGGGCGCCGAGGTGACGCTGGTGAGCGGCCCGGTCAACCTGGCCGATCCGCCAAGCGTGAGGACGGTTCATGTCGAAACGGCGCGCGAGATGCTAAACGCCGTTCAGAAGGCGCTGCCGGTCGATGTCGCCATTTTCGCTGCCGCGGTCGCCGACTGGCGCGTGGCCGATGCCGCGACGCAGAAGCTCAAGAAGCAGCCCGGCCAGGCGACACCGGATTTGCCGCTGGTGGAGAACCCCGACATCCTTTCGACCATCGCCCACCGCAAATCGCAGCGTCCCAAGCTGGTGATCGGCTTCGCCGCCGAAACCGAGAACGTTTCTGCCAATGCCAAAGCCAAGCTCGCGCGCAAGGGTTGCGACTGGATCCTTGCCAACGATGTATCGCCGCGGTCGGGCGTGATGGGCGGCGATCGCAACACCATCGAACTTGTCAGCGCGGATGGTGTCGAAGCCTGGCCGCCGCAATCGAAAGAAGACGTGGCGGCGATGCTGATTGCACGCATTGCCAGGGCATTGGGGGCGCCGGCGTGAGTGCGGTCGAAGTGCGCATCGCGCGGCTGCCGCACGGCCGAGATCTGCCGCTGCCGGCCTATCACAGCGCGCACGCCGCCGGGCTCGATCTTCTCGCCGCGGTGTCGGCAGATGCACCGCTCATCATTGCGCCAAGCGCCCGTGCACTCGTTCCGACCGGCATCGCCATTGCGCTGCCCGAGGGCCACGAAGCGCAAGTGCGGCCACGCTCCGGACTCGCCGCGCTGCACGGGCTCACCGTGCTCAATGCGCCCGGCACCATCGATGCCGATTATCGCGGTGAATTGCAGGTGCTGCTGATCAACCTCGGCAGTGAAAAGGTGGCCATCACGCGCGGCATGCGCATCGCCCAATTGGTGATCGCTTCCATCACACGGGCGCAGCTTCGCGAAGTTATTGCTCTCGACGAAACGCCGCGCGGCAGCGGCGGATTCGGTTCGACTGGAAGTTGAGGGAGAAAATTTCTTTTTACGCTAGACGGCTGGGCGACTGTAGCCTATTACCACTGAAATTAGTTGCAATCGGTGACGATCATGCCGCTGGTGTCCCGCAAGGGCATCCTCGCCATTGCCGCCGTGGTCGATGTCGCGCTCGCTGCCCGTGGACGGCCGGTCGCGGCAAAGGCTCTCGCCGCGCGCAATAAGCTGCCGCCGCGCCATCTCGAGCCGGTGCTACAGGCGCTGGTGCGCGACGGCATCCTCAAGGGTATCCGCGGACCGCGCGGCGGCTACGAGCTCGCGCGCGAGGGCAAACGCATCACCGCCGCGGATATTCTGCGCGCCGCCAGTCGGATTGAAGATGCCGACAGCGCGCCGCTGCCCGGCTCGCCCTTGGTCAACGACGTGGTGCGGCCGGCATTGGCCGAAGCTGAGCGCGTGTTCTCCGCCGCGCTCGCCCGGATCAACATCGAAGAAATCGTGCAGCGCGCCCAAACGCCGAGATAGCGCGCAGGCATTCCGAGGCGTGCGCGCAATACGTGATCCAGAGCCGTATCCTGTGCTCGCGTCTGGATTCCGAGTCACGAGCATCCGGCAAGACGACCACGTTCACGGTCTGGACTCTTTCGGCTAGAGTCCTCGCCGGTTTAAAGTCAGACGATTCGCGGACGGCGGGGCGGACGCCGGCCGAATTCCTGAGGCAGGCCAGTAATGCCGGAGACGATCCGGACGGCGAACGAGAGGCTGCGTTCTCGTCCGTGGCGGGGCGGTATCCCCGTCAGCTTCGTGGTCGCAATCCTCATCATTGTGTTCGACACATCCCGCGCCAGGGCGGCGGGAGCGTTTTCGCTATTCGACCAGCTTATGCAAATCAGCCGGCCGGCGCTGGCAGGCTTGACGCTCACGCTCGGCCTGCTCTGTTTCTCGGTGCTCGCCACCGTCGTGCTCTTGCGCACCCGCCGGCGCGCCGAACAATGGGAAGTCTCCGCGCGCGGCGAGGCCATTGCGATGCGTGCCGAGATCGACCGCCTCAAGGCGCTGCTGCTGTCGGAGCCGCAGGTGCTGGTGGCCTGGGCGGCGGGAGCCGACAAGCCGGACATTATTGGCGACACCAGCATCGTCGCGCCTGCCAGCATATCAGCGCGTATACTCACTTTCGGCGGCTGGCTGGAGGCTGCGGAGGCCCAGCGCATGCAGCAGGCGGTCAACGCGCTGCGCGAGCAGGGCCGCGGCTTTGTCATGACACTCACCACCAAAACCGGCCGCCCGATCGAGGCGGAGGGCCGTGCCATCGGCGGCAGCGCGATCCTGCGGCTGCGCGACGTCAGCGGCATCGAACGCGACATGGTCGAGCTCGCCACCCGCCACGACGCCCTGCTTGCCGACGTGGAAATCCTGCGCTCGCTGCTCGACTCGCTGTCCGCTCCGGTGTGGGCGCGCGACGAGGGCGGCCGGCTGATCTTTGTCAATACGGCCTATGCGCGCGCCGTGGAGGCGGCCGACCCGATCGACGCGGTGGCGCGCGAGCTTGAGCTGCTCGATCGCCCCGCGCGCGAGGAGTTGGCCCGGGCGCGCGCCGCCGGCGCACTCTATGCCGGACGGTTGCCGGCGATCGTGGCAGGCAACCGCCGCAGCTTCGATGTGATCGATGCCGCCACCGGCAACGGCAGCGCCGGTATCGCCATCGATCGCACCGAGGTGGACAGCATGCGGGCCGAGCTCGCCCGCATGGTCGAGGCGCACCGCCGCGTGCTTGACCAGCTCGCCACCGGCGTCGCCATCTTCAATGCCGAGCGAAGGCTGACCTTCTACAACGCCAACTTCCGCTCGCTGTTCGAGCTCGATGCCGGCTTCCTCGACCAGATGCCAAGCGATGCGGCCGTGCTCGACCGGCTGCGCGCCGAACGCCAGTTGCCGGAGGAGCAGGACTTTCGCCAGTGGCGACGCCAGCTGCACGAAGCCTACCGCGCGGTCGAGCCGAAAGAGCATTTGTGGCATCTGCCGGATGGCCGCACTTTGCGCGTGGTCACCGCGCCCAATCCGGAAGGCGGCATCACCTATCTCTACGATGACGTCACTGAGCGGCTGCAGCTGCACCGCCGCTACGATGCATTGATCAAGGTGCAAAGCGAGACCCTCGATCATCTCGCCGAAGCGGTCGCGGTGTTCGCCAGCGACGGCCGGGTACGCCTGCATAATCCGGCCTTCGAGCGCATGTGGAAGCTCCAGCCGGACGTACTCGACACCCGACCGCATGTCGAAGCGGTGATCGCCTGGTGCCAGGCGTTGCATGACGACGGCAAAGTGTGGCGCGCCTTGCGGTCCGCTGTCACCGCCATCGACGGGCGCGAGCCGATGGCCGCGCGCATCGAGCGGCGCGACGGCATGGTGATCGATCTGACCAGCATGCCGCTGCCCGACGGCGCCACGCTGGTCACCTTCCAGGACGTGACCGATACGGTGAACGTCGAGCGAGCGTTGCGCGAGCGCAACGAGGCCCTGGAGGAAGCCGACTCGATCAAGATCGATTTCGTGCACCACGTCTCCTATGAGCTGCGCTCGCCGCTCACCAATATTATCGGCTTCGCGCATTTCCTCGGCGACCCGGCCTTCGGGCCGCTCACCGACAAGCAGCGCGAGTATCTCGGCTACATCACCGCCTCGACCAACGCGTTGCTTGCGCTCACCAACAATATTCTCGATCTCGCCACCATCGACGCCGGCGCCATGACGCTGAATCTTTCGGATGTCGACATTCGCGCCAGCATTGAGGCGGCGGCGGAGGGTGTGCAGGATCGCCTGGCCAAGGACAATCTCAAGCTCGATATCCGCGTGCCGCCCAATGTCGGACGATTTACCGCCGACGAGCGGCGACTTCGGCAGATACTGTTCAATCTGCTCTCCAACGCGGTCGGCTTCTCGCCACCGGGCGAGACCGTCACGCTGTCGGCCGAGCGGCAGCCGGACGCCATCGTGTTCAAGGTCATCGATCGAGGGCCCGGCATTCCGCCGGAGGCCAAGGACAAGGTGTTCGACTGGTTCGAGACCGATTCGCGCGGCTCGCAGCACCGCGGACCTGGCTTGGGCCTGTCGCTGGTGCGCTCCTTCGTCGAACTGCACGGCGGCACCGTGACGATCGATTCGGTCGTCGGCCGCGGCACGACAGTGATCTGCACTTTCCCGATCGAGCGCCAGCAGCGACAGACGGCGGCTTGATCAGTGCCGATCGGAGACGGCCTTTCTGCCTGCCCGCTTCCTTTGGGTTAGCCGTGCGACCATGCTCAGCGTCGAGCCCTGCGCGATCACGTTCAATTCATCGGCACTTCGAACCTGTTAACCATGCAAGCCAACTGCCGGGCGTAACGAATACCCTCCTTTAACCTTGCCTGGCGATATACAGACTTGCGCTGAACGTTGCGGGTTTGAGCGCAAATTGGAGGGCGGCTGTAATGCGCAAATTGGGCCTCGTTGCTTTCTTGCTGGGTATGGCGCCGCTTTCCGCCACGGCCTATACGCAACAAGATGCGGATGCTTGCACGCCGGACGTTTTCCGCTTGTGCCAGTCGGCGATTCCGGATGCCAACCGGATCACGAATTGCTTGGCCCAAAATAAGCGCAAACTCAGCCTCGCCTGTAAGATCGTATTCAGCCGCCCTTCCACGGCGCGCGCCAGGTCGAGGCGCTCATTGCACGCGCATAGCTATACCGATTTCTGAAACGCTGAGCGCGCGCATAACCGGCAGCGCGCGGGACTAAGCCCGCGAACTGTTTGATGCACCGCGAGCCTAATCGGCCTGCCGAATTTCGGCTCGCCGTCTGCTATCTGGCAATCATGTGTCCGCGCCGTCTATATAAGGGCCCCGACCCTTATGCGGATGATTCGAAGTCCCCCAAAGCACCGGCGGTTTTGCCCTTCCCTGGTCGCGAAGCCGGCAGTTCCGATAATCTTAAAGCCGTGCGTTGCTTGCAAATTTCGTGAATACTGGATGCCCGCGGGGCATGACAGGTGCTAGATCGGATGTTCCCACAAACCTTGGCCGGCTTCAGTTTCACTGCGACGCTGGCCGACGAGGCGGCCACCCGCCGGCTCATGGAAAGCGTTGCCGCGCTCATCGAGCCCGGCGACGTGATCACGCTTTCCGGCGACCTTGGCGCGGGCAAGACCACCTTCGCCCGCGCGCTGATCCGCCATCTCGCCGCCGACGAGACAATCGAGGTGCCGAGCCCGACTTTCACGCTGATCCAGGCCTACGAGCTCCAGCGTTTTACCCTGGTGCATGCCGATCTCTACCGCTTGGCCGGCCCGGCCGAGCTCGCCGAGCTCGGCTTTGAGGATGTCGCCCCCGAGCGCTCCGTCGTGCTGCTGGAATGGCCGGACCGCGCGGCCGGCGTGCTGCCGCCTGACCGGCTCGACATCGCGCTGACTCTATCGCCGCAAGAGGGCCCGACCTTCCGTGCCGCGACCGTGACCGGCTACGGCACCTTCGCCGCGCGCGCCGAGCGCATTGCCATGATCCGCCGCTTCCTCGATGGCGCCGGCTACGCGCAGGCTGAGCGGCGGCGCATCCAGGGCGACGCATCGACGCGCATCTACGAGCGGCTCACGCTCGAAGGCGCGACCTATATCCTGATGAATTCACCCAAGCACACGGACGGGCCGCCGGTACGCGACGGCAAACCCTACAGCGCCATCGCGCATCTCGCCGAAAGCGTGACGCCGTTCATCGCCCTGGACCAGGCCTTGCGCGCGCGCGGCTTTTCGGCGCCGGCGATCATTGCCGCCGATCGCAATGCCGGGCTATTGGTGCTGGAGGATCTCGGCGACGAGCCGATCATCGCCGGCCATCCGCCGGCGCCGATCGAGCCGCGCTACCAGATTGCGGTCGATCTGCTGTTGCGGCTGCACGGCGAGACGCTGCCGGAAGTCCTATCGGTCGAGCAGGGCGTCGACTACGTGCTGCCGCGCTACGACTTGGACGCGCTGCAAATCGAGGTGGAGCTGCTGATCGACTGGTATCTGCCGCGACTTTCCGCCTCCGTCGGCGATAGCGCGCGCGCGGAATATGTCGCGCTTTGGCGCCAGGCGCTCAATCCGGTGATCGAAGGCCCGCAAACCTGGGTGCTGCGCGATTTCCATTCGCCCAATCTGTTGTGGCTGCCCGAGCGCGAGGGACTGGCGCATATCGGGCTGCTCGACTTCCAGGACGCGGTGATCGGCTCGCCCGCCTACGATCTCGCCTCGCTGCTGCAGGACGCGCGCGTCGATGTGCCGGAGAAGATGGAGATCGCGCTGCTTTCGCGCTACAGCCGCGCGCGCAAGACCGCCGATCCCGCCTTCGATGCAGCCGCATTCGTACAGGCCTATGCCACGCTCGCCGCGCAGCGCGCCTCCAAGATTCTCGGCATTTTCGCCCGGCTCGACCGGCGCGACGGCAAGCCGCAATATTTGCGTCACATGCCGCGCGCATGGGCCTATTTGCAGCGCTCGCTCGCCCATCCGGCGCTGGCGCCGCTGGCCGCCTGGTACAGCGCGCACGTTCCGGCGCTGAAGTCGATCTGACTTTGCGTCATCACCCGGGTCGCCGCGAAGCATCGTGACCCCGCGATCCCGATCAAGTAGGCAGTGCGTGACCAAGCAAATGGCCGAGCTCGGCCATGACGAAGGAAGCGATTCTTGAGCGAACCGTCACGACCTCGCCGCGCCATGGTGCTTGCCGCCGGGCTCGGCACCCGCATGCACCCGCTCACCGCCCGCATACCGAAACCGCTGGTCGAGGTCGCCGGCAAGCCGCTGGTCGATCATGTGCTGGATCGTCTCGCGCAAGCGGGCGTCGAGCGCGCCGTGGTCAATGTGCATCACTTCGCCGATCAGCTGCAGCGGCATTTGGCGCCGCGCAAGAAGCCGCAGATCGTGATCTCCGACGAGCGCGGCCTGCTGCTCGGCACCGGCGGCGGCGTGGTCAAGGCGCTGCCCGAACTGGGCGGCGCGCCTTTCTTCCACATCAACTCCGACACCATCTGGATCGACAGCGTGAAGCCCAATCTGCAGCGGCTCGCCGATGCCTTCGATCCGGCGCGCATGGACGCGCTGCTCTTGCTCGCGCCGATAACCGGCAGCATCGGTTACGCCGGGCGCGGCGATTTCGTCATGGCGCCGGATGGCCGCCTGCGCCGGCGCTCGGAGCGCGAGGTGGCGCCGTTCGTCTATGCCGGCGCGGCGCTGCTCGCGCCCGCGCTGTTCAAGGACCCGCCATCCGGCGAATTCCCGCTCACCGATCTGTTCGACCGCGCCGCCGCAGCCGGCCGCCTGTTTGGGCTTCGCCTCGAAGGCCTGTGGATGCATGTCGGCACGCCCGACGCCATTCCCTTGGCGGAAAACGCGCTGAAGGCGAGCGCGGGGTAACTCGACACCCTGCTTTCAATCCAACCGGGGTCCCGGATAAGCGGTGCACCGCTTCGCGCTGCACCGCATCGAGGACACGATTCACGTGTATGATTCGAGAATGCCAATCACCAAACCCAACGTTTTCAACATCCCTGCCTCGGCGCCGTTTTTGCCGATGCTGATCGATGCGCTGCTGGCGGGCAAGCTGGTGCCCGGCTTTCCGGCCTCGCGCGATCCGCTGGCGCTCGCCGATGCCACGCTCTATTTGCCGACGCGCCGCTCCTGCCGTCTGGCGCGCCACGTGTTCCTCGACCGCATCGATGGCGAGGCCGCAATCCTGCCGCGCATTGTCGCCATCGGCGATATCGACGAGGACGAGCTTGCCTTCGCCGACGCCGCCACATCCGAGCTTGCCGCCGCCGCGCTCGAATTGCCGCCGGCGATCGCGCCGCTCGAGCGCCGGCTGCTGCTCGCCGAGCTGATCCTGAAATGGGCGAATTCGCCCGAGCTGCACGGCGCCGAAGGTTCACCGCTGATCGCCAACACGCCGTCCTCCGCGCTCGGACTTGCCGACGATCTCGCGCGGCTGATGGACGACATGACGACCCGGCAGGTGGGTTGGGACAAGCTAGACGGCCTGGTGCCTGACGATCTCGATCCCTATTGGCAGCTTTCGCTGCGCTTCCTGAAGATCGCGCGCGCGGCCTGGCCGGCGCTGCGGCACGAGCGCGGCGCCATCGAAGCCGCCGAGCGGCGTGACAAGCTGATCGAGGCGGAAGCGGCGCGGCTTGCCAACAGCCAGGCACCGGTGATCGCGGCCGGATCGACCGGCTCGATGCCGGCAACCGCCAAACTGCTCGCCACCATCGCCAAGCTGCCGCATGGCGCACTGGTGCTGCCCGGCCTTGACACCAATCTCGACGAAGCGTCCTGGGCGCTCATCGCCGGCAATGACGATGACAACAGCCATGATGGCGCGCCCGCCTGCGGCCACGGCCAGTTTGCCATGCAAGCCCTGCTGGCGCGGATCGGTATCCCACGCAGCGAGGTCGCAGCGCTCGCCGAGCCCGCAGCCTACGGCCGCGAGGCCCTGGTGTCGGAAGCGCTGCGGCCGGCATCCACAACCGAGCGCTGGCGAGCGCGCGTGACAACGAACGAATTCGCGGCCGCCGCCGACAACGCCGTCGCTTCCATCGCCATGATCGAGGCGAGCAATGCCGAAGAGGAATCGCTTGCCATCGCGGTCGCCTTGCGTGAGGCGATCGAGACGCCGGACAAGACGGCGGCGTTGGTGACGCCCGACCGCGCGCTTGCGCGTCGTGTCGTCGCCGCACTGGAGCGCTGGCGCGTTGCCGTCGATGATTCGGGCGGCGACGCACTCGCCGACACCAAGGCCGGCGTATTTGCGCGATTGGCAGCGCAAGCCGCGCTCGGCGAGCTCGAGCCGGTAATGCTGCTCGCCCTGCTCAAGCACTCGCTTTATCGGCTCGGCGCGGCGGCTGGCGATCATGCCCTTGCCATTGCGGCGCTGGAGCGCGCAATTCTGCGTGGCCCGCGCCCGCGGCCGGGGACCGAAGGACTTGTGCACGCACTTAAGACCTTCCGCGCGACCCGCGACAAGATGTATCGCAGCGATCCGCGCTGGCTGATCGCCGCAGATGCGCTCGATGCTTCTGCTGCCCTTATAACGAAACTCAGCGCGGCGCTCGCACCTTTGGAGAAACTCGGAGCCGGCACGTATCCGCTCGCATCGCTTGCCCAGTGGCACCGCGATGTCATCGCTGCGCTCAGCCAGGATAAGCAGGGTGATGTCGCCGCCTTTGCCGGCCATGACGGCATCGCCCTCGCTCGCGCGCTCGACGATCTTATCGCCAGCCCATCGGCCGCCGGGCTGGCGGTCGCCAAAAACGACTATGCCGAAGTATTTCACGCCGGCATCGGCGACCGCGTGGTGCGCCGGCCGGAGGTACGCGACGTGCGCGTGCACATCTATGGTCCGCTCGAAGCGCGCCTGCAAACGGTCGGCCGCCTCGTGCTCGGCGGCCTTAACGAAGGCACCTGGCCGCCGGAAACGCGCAGCGATCCCTGGCTCTCCCGGCCGATGCGCCGCGACCTCGGCCTCGATCCGCCGGAGCGGCGCATCGGTTTGTCTGCGCACGATTTCGCGCAGTCGCTCGGCGCGCCGGAGGTCGTTCTCACGCGCGCCGCCAAAATTGCCGGTGCGCCGACGGTGACCTCGCGCTTTGTGCAGCGGCTCGCCGCGGTCGCGGGCGAGATGCGCTGGCAACGCGCGCTTGAGCGCGGCGAGCGCTACGTTGCGCTTGCCCGCGCACTCGATCATCCGGCTGAGGTCAAGCCCGCGTCGCGTCCGGCGCCGACGCCGAAAATCGAAGCACGGCCGCGCGCGCTGTCGGTGACTGCGATCGAGGATTGGCTGCGCGATCCCTACACGATCTATGCCAAGCACGTTCTGCGGCTCTATCCGCTCGATGCCGTCGACACGCCGCCCGGCGCGCGCGACCGCGGCACGCTCATTCACTCGGCGATCGGCGACTACACAAGATTGTTCGCCGGCGCGCCGCCCACCGAGCCAATGCGGGAACTGACCAAGCTCGGCGAGCAGCACTTCGCCGAGCTCATCGATTATCCGGAAGCGCGCGCCTTCTGGTGGCCGCGCTTTCTGCGCATCGCCCGCTGGTTCACGCAGTGGGACGGCGCGCGTCGCGCCGAGATCGCCGGCCTGCATGCGGAGATTCGCGGCGAAATCACGTTCAATATCGGCGCGCGCGATTTCACGTTGTCGGCCGTCGCCGATCGTATCGAGCGCCGCAAGGACGGCCGCTACGCGATACTCGACTACAAGACCGGGCAGGCGCGCACCGAGAAACAGGTGCGCACCGGCTTGGCGCCGCAATTGACGTTGGAAGCCGCCATTCTGCGCGGTGGCGGCTTCAGGGCTGTCGCGCCCGGCTCGGTTGTCGAAATCGCTTACGTCACTCTGAAAGGCCGCGAGCCGGCCGGCGAGCCATGCGCGATCGAGTTCAAAGAGGGTTCGCCCGACAGCCAGGCCGATCATGCGCTGGCGCGGCTCAAAGCGGTCGCCGCCAAGTTCGAGGACGAAGCGACGCCTTATCTCTCGCTTGTCCACCCGATGTGGGCCACGCGCTACGGCGACTACGACCATCTCGCGCGCGTGAAGGAATGGTCGGCCACCGCCGGCGCGGTGGAGGTCGAGTCATGAGCGCTTCGCCGCTGCCACACGCTTCTCTTCACCTCTCCCAGTCGAAGTCGGATATATCCGACTTCGACCACTCAACATTGCCGAACTCGGGTAAACCCGAGTTCGGGTGGGAGAGGCCGGCGCACGAAGTGCGCCGGGTGAGGGGCTGTGGCCTGTCGATAGGCCGGGACCACCCTCATCCCAACCCTCTCCCCAACGGGGAGAGGGAGCGCGCCCGTTCCCTGGCGGCATCTTCGCTATCGAAGGCGCTCGCATGACCGCCGCCCGCACCATCCCCGATCACGTGCGCGCGGTACAGATCAGCGCCGCCGATCCAGACGTATCCGCCTTCGTCTCCGCCAATGCCGGCTCCGGCAAGACGCATGTGCTGGCGCAGCGCGTCACCAATCTGCTGCTGCGCGGGTGCGATCCGGCCAAGATTCTTTGCATCACCTTCACCAAGGCCGCCGCCGCCAACATGGCCAACCGCGTGTTCGGCACGCTTGCCGAATGGACCGCGCTCGACGATCGAGCGCTCGACGAAAAGATCAGGCTGAGCACCGGTCAAAAAGCCGATGCTGCGCAGCGCGCGCGGGCGCGCCGCCTGTTCGCCTCGGCCCTCGAAACGCCGGGTGGGTTGAAGGTGCAAACGATCCACGCTTTCTGCACGCGGCTGCTGCACCAGTTTCCGTTCGAGGCCAATGTGGCGGCGCGCTTCACGGTGCTTGACGACACCGCCACCGCGCAGCTGCTCGAATATTTGACATTGGAGGTGTTGCTGGAAGCCGCCGCCGAACCGGACGGCGCGCTCGGTCGCGCGCTCGCCGCTGCCATTGTGGCCGGCGCCGACGTGACTTTAAAGGAAGTGATCGGCGACGCCATCAGGAAGCGCGACACGCTCGATGAATGGCTCGCGCGCGCCGGCAGCATCGAAACGGCGATGGTCGAATTGTCGCAAAGCCTCGGCGTCGATCCGGACGACAGCATCGAACAAATCGAACAGGAGTACTTCTCGGCGTCATTGATAGCCGAAGCCGAATGGCCGGCGCTGATGGAAATGCTCGGCTCGGGCTCAGCCAACGATAATAGGCATGTCGATGCACTCGCCGCCGCGCAGTTCGCAACGGGCCGCGAGCGCGTCGAAAACTATCTGATGCTGTTTTGCACGGCCAAGCGCGAGCCGCGCGAAAACATTCTCACCAAGACCCTCGCAAAGAGATTTCCGGAATGGGCCGAGCGGCTCGCCGCCGAACAACAGCGCGTTTGCGGTCTGCTCGACCGCGAGCGCGCCGTTGCCGCGCGCGAGCGCACCCGCGCGCTCGTCACCATCGCCAAGGCGGTAATCGACCGTTACGCCAAAGAGAAGGCGCGGCGCGCGTTGCTCGACTACGATGACCTGATCGATAAGACGCTCGCGCTGTTCGGCAACGTCTCGGCGGCCTGGGTGCTCTATAAGCTCGATCTCGGCATCGACCACGTGTTGATCGACGAGGCGCAGGACACGAGCCCCAAGCAGTGGGAAATCATCAAGACCATCGTCTCAGAATTCATTCCAGGCGGTGCGCGCGGAGACGTTAAGCGCACCATCTTCGCGGTCGGCGACGAGAAGCAGTCGATCTTCTCATTCCAGGGCGCGGCGCCCGAGGCCTTCGATCAGATGCGTCGACTATTCGCGAGTCAGTTCGACACGCCCGAACTGGGCTGGCGGCACGTGCGGTTTCATCACTCATTCCGCTCCGGCGAAAACGTGCTCGGCTCGGTCGATCAGGTGTTCAGGCCGCGCGACGTCTATCGCAGCATCACCGCCGACGAGATCGGCATCCCGGAACACCAGCCGCTGCCCAATGCAGCGCCCGGGCTGGTGGAAATCTGGCCGCTGATCAGGCCAGCCGAGCGGCGCGAGATCGAGGGCTGGGACGCGCCGTTCGATACGCTGAGCGAGGAAAGTCCGCAGGTTTTGCTGGCGCGCCGGATCGCGGCAAAGGTGAAGCGCGATATCGCGCGCGGCGGCAAAGCCGGCGACGTGCTGGTGCTGGTGCGTCAGCGCGGGCCATTGTTCGAGGCGATCATCCGCGCGCTCAAGGACGCGCGCGTCGCGGTCGCCGGCGCCGACCGGCTGGTGCTCACCGAGCACATAGCGGTGATGGACCTAATGGCGCTCGCCGACTGCCTGCTGCTGCCGGACGACGATCTAGCCCTCGCCTGCGTGCTCAAGAGCCCGCTCGTCGGCCTGAGCGAGGAGCAGCTGTTCGCGCTCGCCTGGGACCGCAAGGCTTCGCTGCGCGCGAGGCTGCGCGCCAAGGCGACAGACGATCCCGCTGTCGCGGCAGCCGAGCAGGCGCTTGCTGGGATGGCGCAGGCGGCGCTTGGGCTTTCGCCCTTTGCCTTTTATGCGCATGTGCTCGGCGCCATGCGCGGCCGCGGCAAAATTCTCGCCCGGCTCGGGCCCGAAGCCAACGACGCGCTCGATGAATTTCTCAATCTCGCGCTCGACTATGAAAGCCGAGAGACGCCGTCGCTGCAGGGCTTCCTCGCCTGGCTGCGCGCGGCCAGAAGCGAGGTCAAGCGCGACATGGAAATAGTGCGCGACGAGGTGCGGGTGATGACGGTGCACGGCGCCAAGGGACTGGAGGCGAAGACCGTGATCCTCGCCGACACCACGACGCCGCCGGCCGGTCCGCGCGATCCGCGGCTGATGACTCTTGCAAACGGCGCTCTGGTGTGGGCGACGGCGCAGGCCAACGATGTCGGCCCCATCGCCGACGCGCGCGCAGGCGCAAGACTCGCCGCGCGCGACGAATACCGGCGGCTTTTATACGTCGCGATGACGCGCGCCGCCGAGCGGCTGATCGTTTGCGGCTGCCAGGGCCGCAACAAAATCCCGGAGGGCTGTTGGTACGAGTTGGTCGTCGAAGCGTTGCGCGCCGATTGCATTTCCGAGACGACCGAGGACGGCGAGGTGCTGCGCTATCGCAAGCTGCCGGAGCCGGGTGCGGAATTGATCGTGACGCCGTCGGCGGCCGAGCCGGCGCAACCTTTGCTTCCTGCCTGGCTTAGGCGCGACGCCGCGCCCGAGCCGATCCGCGAGCGCACCGTCACGCCATCGACGGCGATCGAGGAGGAGGAGATCGCCCGCACCATCCGGAGCGGCGGCCGGCCGGCGGCGCGGCTGCGCGGCGTGCTGCTGCATCGGCTGCTGCAGTGGCTGCCGGACATTCCGCCCGAACGGCGCGGCCATGCAGCCACGAAATATCTCGCCCATGCGGCCCATCGATTTCCCGAAGATGAAAGCGCCAAACTTGCCCAACAGGCATTGCATCTGCTGAAAGATGCAACCTTCTGCGAACTTTTCGCGCCAGGCAGCCGGGCGGAGGTGCCGATTGTTGGTAAGGTTAAAATCGCCGGCCATCCCTTCCGCGTGTCCGGCCAAATCGACCGCCTGGCGGTGACGGATGGCAGCGTGCTGATCGGCGATTTCAAGACCACCGGGCCGCCCCCTCGGCGAATCGAAGACGTGCCGGAAGCCTATGTCGCGCAGCTTACACTCTATCGCGCGGTGCTCGCCAAGCTATACCCGCATAAGCTCGTGCGCACCGCCCTGATTTGGACGGAAGGGCCTGATCTCATGGAACTTTCGCCCGAGGTGCTGGATGCGGCGCTGGCGCAAATCAGCCCCGACTTAATGCCCCTTGACGCTGCCGGGCGGCATTCATAGGTTCCGTAACCATTCATGGGCGCAGCGCGCGCCGTCACACAGAATGAGAGGTTTTCCCATGGCCGTCGGCAAGGTGTCGGACGCAAGCTTCGAATCGGACGTGCTTAAATCGACCGCGCCGGTGGTAGTCGACTTCTGGGCCGAGTGGTGCGGACCGTGCCGCATGATCGCGCCAGCGCTGGAAGAAATCGCCGGCCAGCTCGGCGACAAGGTCAAGATCGTCAAGCTCAATGTCGACGAGAACCCCAACATCGCGGCGAAATACGGCATCATGTCGATCCCCACATTGATGATGTTCAAGAACGGCGAGATCGCCTCACGCCAGGTCGGCGCGGCGCCTAAGCAAAAGCTGCATCAGTGGATCAGCTCGGCGGTGTGAGCGCACGCCGCGTTTTGTGAGATACGATGGCCGGGCTTGTCCCGGCCATTTTGTGTTTCGGCCAAGAGCGCCCGGGCCGCAGTAATCAAGAGAGCGCCGCAAAATTTATTGCGCGACGGCGAAGCCCGGCAGCCGGGCTTGTGCGTTGGTGCCAGGCGATGAGCCTTGCCCTACGTCGTCCGTTCCCGCCGATGGAAGCGCTTTCCGTGGACGCGATTCCGGAAGGCGCCCGGTGGCAATACGAGCCGAAATGGGATGGCTTTCGCTGTCTCGCGTTTCGCGACGGCGCTCGCATTGAGCTGCAATCGAAATCCGGCCAGGCACTGACGCGCTATTTCCCCGAACTCGTCGCAACGCTTGCCTCGCTGAAGGTAGAGACCTTTGTGCTCGACGGCGAGATCGTGGTGCCGCAGGGCCACCACTTTTCGTTTGACGCGCTGCTGCAACGCATCCATCCGGCGGCAAGCCGAGTTAAGCGTCTCGCTTCGGAAACCCCGGCGCTGCTCATCGTCTTCGACCTGCTGCTCGAAAATGGGGAGTTGCTTACTAAAGAAATCCTGCCTAAGCGGCGGATGCGTCTCGAAGCCTTCGCCAAGAGATATTTACACGGCCAAAAATCTATCCGCCTGTCGCCGGCCACTACCAGAGTGGCTGATGCGAAGAAATGGCTGCGCCAAGTGGGCGCAACGCTCGACGGCATCATCGCCAAGCGGCGCGATCTCCCCTATCAATCCGGCAGTCGTCTCGGCATGCAAAAGATCAAGAATTTCCGCTCCGCCGACTGCGTGGTCGGCGGCTTCCGCTACAACGAAGGCAAGAAAACCGTTGGCTCGCTGCTGCTCGGCCTCTACAACGAAAGAGGATTACTCGATCATGTCGGCTTCACCTCCTCGCTCAAGACGGAGGAGAAGAAAGCGCTCACCGTAAAACTCGAGCGGCTGATCGCGCCGCCTGGCTTCACCGGCGACAAGCCCGGCGGGCCGAGCCGTTGGTCGAACAAGCGTTCGGCCGAATGGCAGCCGCTTAAGCCAAAACTGGTGGTCGAGGTCTGCTACGATCATTTCAGCGGCGGTCGCTTTCGTCACGGCACCAAGCTGATGCGCTGGCGGCCCGATAAGAGCCCGCGTCAATGCACGATGGAACAAGTGAAGCAGAAGAAGGCGGATTTGATGAGGCTCTTAAGCTGAGAGTGGACAATCTCGGGCACGAGGGGGATACGCTCAGATAATTTTCCTATTCAGATTCAACCCAGACGGCCGGAAGTCCCGGCAAAAAATCCGCACAGAGTTGAGAACGTGTCGGAATCGGTGCTTATAATGCGAGTTGTTCGCAGCGTGGGGAGGTAGGATATGCTGAAATCAATCGTGGCTGCCGTTACCATCAGCCTGGCCATCGGCGCGGCGCCGGCCGTCGCGCAGAATTTCAAGGGCTCCTGCTCGGCCTATTGCGCGCAAAAGACATGTGTGATGTCGAGCAGCAAAAACCTTTGCATGAGCCGTTGCGTGCCGAAATGCCGCCAGCGTAATCCGCATTCCAAGCCTTGAGGCTGTAAAACGTCGCTCGGCAACGGACGGCGCTTCGCCAAGGACTTCCTCTGTGGCCGCGGCCTCGCCGGCCGAAAGCCTGAACCGACCGGCGTGCCGAGCTTGCCACGTTGTGGCGCCTTTCACCGTTGCCCAGCGCGATCCGCGCAACAAAAACCCCGCCGGCTAACCGGCGGGGTTTTTGGCGCCTTGAAAATTCCCTCAGATCGCTTCCTTGAGCTCCTTGGTGGCGCGGAAAGCGACCTTCTTCGAGGCTTTGATCTTGATCGCCTCGCCGGTCGCCGGATTGCGCCCCATGCGGGCAGCGCGCTTGCGCACCTGTAATACGCCGAGCCCGGCGATCTTCACCCGTTCGCCTTTCTTCAGATGCTTGGTGATCAGCCCGACCAGTTCCCCCAGCATTTCCTGGCCCTGCTTTTTGGTGAGCTGATGCTGATCGGCCAGCGCATAGGCCAATTGCTTGCTGGTGATCGGCTTTGCTGTTTTCGGCTTGGACGACGCGGTTGCTGTATCCGTCATGATTTATGCTCCTCGAGCGCACCATGCGCCGTTCCCGAGCCCTTACGAGATTCGCGGGCCTTCGGGAAGAGCCGTCGCTGCGGCAGCGGCTTTAACCACAGAAACCGCTGCTTTTTGCACTGCAGGGGGCGTTTTCGCGGCCGTTGCCGCTGCCGTTTTATTGGTCTATTCAGGCGGTCAGGCGCCCGTAGCTCAGCTGGATAGAGCGTTGCCCTCCGAAGGCAAAGGTCGGACGTTCGAATCGTCTCGGGCGCGCCACTTTAAACCTTATGGAATAAGGGTTTCTCGCTCTATTGATTGTCTGTAATTGTGCTTGCCCGCCAGCGATGCGGGCTCCGTCTATCTAGCTAGGGATCATCTAAGAGCGTGCTACCGCTTCCGCATGATTTCTTGTCTGCGGCGATCCTGCGCCCGCCGGTTGCCCTCGTCGCTCATGCCAGTGGGTAGCAGCGCGTCCAAGGCGACCGTTCGCTCCTCAATTTGTCTCACGACGCCATCCTGCAAAGCCTTTTTGGACATTGCATAGGCGGTCTTGCAATCAGGCGTGATGCATCGCGCGTAGCCAATGGCTGTGTCGAGCAGTTTGTCAGGCTCCACGACCTCGTGGAAGAAACCGAGGCGGGACGCTTCCTCAAGCTCGTACAGCTTGCCGCGCAGTATGGCCAACGCGGCGACCTGCTCTCCTAATGCGTACTTAATAATCTCGACGTAGGCGGCAGGCATGGGGATTCCGATGGGCACTTCATTTAGTCCAAACCGTGCTGGCTTGCGGGCGGCAACTCGGAAGTCACAATCAAGCGCGGTAATTAGGCCGCCCGCGATGGCATGGCCGTTAACAGCCGCGACGGTCGGCCGGGGATATTGGAAGATGCGAAGATTCGTTTCCCGGTAGGTCTGATACCACTGACGAATGGTATCATGGCTTCCGTTGCCGAAAATGCCGAAGCTATACTGAAAGTCTATTCCTGCCGAGAACACGTCATCGTGGCCAGTCAGTACCACCGGCAAGTCGCTAAACTCTCGTTCGAGCCGGTCGAAGGCGGCGTGCAGGTCGGCAAAGAAATGGTCGTTCTGCACATTGACCTTGTTGGTGTTCATGCGAACGACCGCGCATCCTTTCAACGCTTCGATATCCCATGCCATGCGCCTCTCCCTCTCATCTGCGTGATTGTGGTGCTAAGCTTCGGTTCAACGCAACGTGGGTGCGCAGATCGCGACGAGGCACTGAGGACCCCGTCGGGGCCGAACGTGCCTGTAAAGGGCGTCTCTATTCCACTATTCGACCGCGCTAACTCGTTGTAAAACCAAGGCTGCGAGGCCCTCCGAAGGCAAAGGTCGGACGTTCGAATCGTCTCGGGTGCGCCATCCTTCGGCGATCAACGGCCATCAAAGCTTTTGACCAATTTCAGCGGGCGAATGCTCGTCCGCAAACCGCCTGTGGGGAGTAATCCATGCCCATCTCACGCCGCGCTCTGATCGCCTCGTTCGGCCTCGGCTCCGCCGCGAGCGTCATGCCGCGCTTTGCCTTCGCCGCCTATCCGGAGCGGGCGATCCACTTGATCGTGCCGTTCGCGCCCGGCGGCAATGCCGATATCGTCGGCCGCGTGGTGGCCGAGCAGATGTCGAAGGCGCTCGGCAAACCGGTGGTGGTCGACAACCGCGGCGGCGCCGGCGGCAGCATCGGTGCCGAGGCGGTAGCGCGCGCCCAGCCCGACGGCTATACGCTCTTGGTCGGTTCGAACGGCCCGCTTACCGTCAACCCGTTCGTGCAGGCGCACCTCGCCTACGATCCGCTCAAGGATTTCGCGCCAATCGCGCTCACCAGCTACGTGCCCCACGCGCTCATCCTCAGCAACAAGACGGCGGCCAAGAGCATCGCCGATCTGGTCGCGCTGTCGAAGCGGGACGCGGTGACGATCGCGACCAGCGGCGTCGGCAGCGCCACCCACATGACGCTCGAGCGGTTCAAGGCAGAAACCGGCGCCAACTTGACCCATATCCCCTACCGCAGCGGCGGCGCGCTGATGCCCGATTTGATCAGCGGCAGCATCAGCGGCGCGATGACCGAGTTCTCCACCGCGCTGCCGCTGCACAAGGGCGGCAAAGCGCACATTATCGCGGTAGCCTCGGCGCAGCGCTCCAAGCTCGCGCCCGACATCCCGACCTTCATCGAAGGTGGGGTAAAGGATTTCACCGCCCAGAGCTATATCGGCATCGTCGCGCCGGCGGGCACACCGCCCGAGATCATCACACAGTTGCAGAAGGCGGTAGCCGGCGGCCTGATCGGCGGCCCGGCGCCCGACCGGCTGCGCGCCATGGGCTCGGAAATCGCCACGCCGGAGCAGATGACGCCGGACGGCTTTGCCGCCTTCATCCGCGCCGACTACGAGCACATGGGCGAGGCCGCTAAGCTCGCCGGCATCAAGCCGAAATGAGCCGCGCGGCGCCTGTCCTCAGATCAGCATGGCCAATTCGTCAGCCGCCACGCTGCGCGGCTCCGGCACGTAGTGCGTGCCGACCTTGAGCATCGGCCGAGGCTTGACCACAATCGACATCAGGCGGTCGTGCAGAAGCTTCGGCGAGGTCGGCTTGACCAGGAATTCATGCGCGCCCGAGCGCAGCGCCTCCAGCACCGCCGCGCGGTAGCCGAGATGGGTCAACATGATGATCGGCAAATTGGGTCGCGGGAAAACGCCGGGCGAGCGCACGATGCGCATGACCTCCATGCCGTTGAGCACCGGCATGTCGCACTCGAGCAGCATGACGTCGGGGTCGGCGTTGCGGATGAGATCAAGCGCCGCGAGCCCGTCGCTTGCCTCGATCACCTGGCGGGCGCCAAGATTGGTCAGCATCATGCGCGTCAGCCGGCGCATATAGGCATTGGCGTCGACGATCAGGATATTGAGGCCCTGGATCAACTGTTCCGCTGAATTATCAAGCATGAAGCCGCCAATCCTTGGCTACGCCGGCACGCAGGCTGGCGCGACAAGCCTGCGATCTCCTAAGCGGGACCGTCCAAATTCGCGCGATGGCAGCCCATTCTTTGCCGAAGCTGGTTACCAAACGGTGACCGCCGCCCTATCTACACGTCGTCGCGAAGACAGCGAGGTGAGCGCCATGGAACTGCCTGGCCCCGACCATCCCATCACCATCGCGCGCAACCGCAATCGCGTACGTGTCACGTTCGCGGGCAAGGTAATCGCCGATTCAACGCACGCGCTGACACTTCGCGAGGCGGACTACAAGCCGGTACACTATATTCCGCGCGCCGACGCCGACATGAGCCTGCTCACGCCGACCGCGCACGCCACGCGTTGCCCGTACAAAGGCGACGCCAGCTATTTCACGATCAAAGCCGACGGCCGCAGCGCCGACAACGCGGTGTGGAGCTACGAGCAGCCGTATTCGGCGGTAAAGGAAATCGCCGGTCACCTGGCGTTCTATCCGAACCGAGTCGACCGCATCGAGGAAAGTCCGACATGAACCGCGGCAATTGATTGCCAAACAGGATTCGACGAGCATTAACCTTGCAATTATGCACCAGGTTTGCTCATGAACCTGTCACCCTGGATCATGGCGGCGCGGCCGCGAACGCTCTCGCTGTCGATGACGCCGGTGGTGGTCGGCACCGCGCTTGCCTGGGCGGCCGACCGCAGGATCGAGGGGCTGGCCGTGCTGGCGGCACTCGTCGCCAGCATGTTCATCCAGCTCGGCACCAACCTACACAACGATGCCGCCGATTCAGAACGCGGCGGCGACGGCCCGGACCGCGTCGGCCCCCCGCGTGTGACCGCCTCGGGTCTGCTCACCGCGGCAAGCGTCAAGCGCGGCGCCTGCACCTGCTTCGCGGTTGCGGCGCTGCTCGGCGTCTATCTCATCTTCGTCGGCGGCTGGCCGATTCTGCTGCTCGGCGTGCTGTCGATTGCCTCAGGGTGGGCTTATACCGGCGGCCCGTTGCCGATCGCCTATACGCCGCTCGGCGAACTATTTGTGGTCGCCTTCTTCGGCGTCGGAGCCGTGTGCGGCACCTATTGGCTTTGCACCGGCGATCTCGATGCAGCGGCACTTGCCGGCGGAGTAGCGGTCGGGCTGCTCACCGGCGCGGTGCTTCTGGTCAACAACTACCGCGACATCGAAGCCGACACGCGCGTCGGGCGCCGCACGCTCGCCATCGTGGCGGGACCGCAGATGACAGCCTGGATCTATGCCGGGCTAATTCTCATGCCCTTTGCGCTGTTGCCGGTGATCGGCCGGGCGCTGCCGCATGGTCATGTCTGGCCGGCGCTCATCGCTTTGCCGCTCGCCCTGCTATTGATTTACCGCTTCAGCCACGAGCCGCCCGGCAAGGGCTTCAACCGCATCCTGGTGCAAACGGTGCAGGTGCAAACTTTATTCGGTCTGCTGCTCGGGCTAGGCCTAGTGCTGTGACGGTTTTATTGCAATTGCCCGCCGTATTCTGGTGAACGATCTTGCTCGCGACGTCGGCCGGGATATACTTTGCCACATGACGCTGCGCACAGGCGTTTACATTGTTCCCACCCACCGCTGGTATATCGAACGGGCGGTGTGGCTGATCGCCGGTTTCGTGCTCTTGACCAGCACGGCGCTTGCCCTCGCGCTTAATCCGCTGTGGATTCTCGGCGTCACCGCCACCGGCCTGTTCTCCATCAATGTCGCCTTCACCGGTTTTTGTCCGGTGGGCAATGTGCTGAAGCTGATCGGCTTCACGCCCATGCTCGGCGATGACGGCTCGCGCTTCTATTTCCTGCAGACCGATCGCTGGTATCTCGAGCGGCGCATTTATCTTGCTGTCGGCATCAATATCTCGACCGCGTCCATTTTGTTCCTGACCTGGACGCCTTGGTGGAGTGCGTTCACCATTTTTGTTGGCGGCGCCATGGTGTGGTTTGCCGCGACCGGCTACTGCGTGATGGCGAATTTCCTCTACTGGCTCGGCTCCGAGCCACGGCTTAATCCGCAGGCGCCACCGTCCGGCCGTTGCGCCCATTGCGCCATGTCGACAGTGTGCGTGAGCGCTCGCGTCGGCCACGCGTGTCACGCTTCCTGAGTAAGCGGCCTGGCGCGCACCTGTTGCCGACAGCCTCTGCGGCCAGAAAAAGCCTACCCGTACAGCCGCCGTGCGCGATGGCGGAAGGCGTCCGTCATAGTCTTGGCGCGCTCGGCGAATGACGCGCCGATCAGCGTCTGCAGCAGGCGCGAGCGGAACTGCAAATCTATCCGATACTCGACATCGGTGCCGCCCTCGCGGGCGGGCTTGAACCTCCATTGCTGGGCGAAACGCTCGAACAGCGGATCGTGGCTGCTGATCACGATAGTGTGCGGCCGGTCGAGCTTCGCCACGGTGGTGAATCGCCGCCGTATGAGCCGCGTGCCGACGGTCTGGTCCACCCAGAGCGTATCGTCGCGGCGGCGGAAGATGCGCGCGTCGATCACCCAGGGCAGAAATTTCGGATAGCTTTCGACGTCGGCGACCAGATCGAAGATTTGCGCCGGCTTGTATTTCAGGTGAACGCGTTCGATATGGCTCACGGTGGGCTGCCCGTTATCGAAACCTCGAACCGATGTGCGGATTACAAGGCGCCCTTGATCCACGTCAATGCTGCGCGGTTCACTGCATGAATGCTGGGTGCTGTATTTCGGAGAATCGTTGCGCCGATGGACCCGGATTTCGCTCTTAATCTCGCGGCGTTTTTCGTCGTCTTCATCGTTATTGCCGTAGTCCTGCGCTTTCTCGCGCCGATCGTCTTGAAACACTTCAAGGGCAGCGCCGGGGGCTGGAGCCGGCTGGTCGCCGTTTACGCGACGACGCGGCCCCTGCCGGCGCAGGCGCGCTCCCGGCAGAGTATCGTTGTCGGCCAAGTTCTATATCGCAATTGTATGACCGTTGGCTTCGACGACAGCGGGCTCTACTTGGAGATTGGATTTCCGTTATCGGTCTTCGGAAGGCGCGCGCTGTTCATCCCTTGGCGCGAATTCAAGCACATCGACGAGGGCCGCTTGTTCTGGCGTAAGGCGACCCTCATGTCGCTCGGCGATCCGCCGGTCGGCACGATCACGCTGCCGATGAGCCTGTTCGAGGCGATCCGACCGGCGTTGCCCTTGACGGTGCGCAATACTCTGCAAGGAGCCATCGCATGATCAAGCTCGCGGCAATGGCGGCGATGCTGCTGCTGGTCGCCAGCCAATCGGCTCGGGCCGAGGATGACCATGCCCCGCGACCTTCCGAGTTGACCTCGCGCGGCGTCATCGCCACGGCCGCCGACGAGGCCTACAAAGAGGCAATCGACTCCTGCTATCGCGGCAAGGCAGGAAACGCACCGCACGGGCCGCAGTTCCTCGCCTGCATTAAGCAACAACAGCGCAGCGAAAGCGAAAATCTGGCTGCGGCCTTAAAGGCCACGGCCTCCTTCCTCAAATCGTCCGCCGATCGGACCGCGAGACTGCGCAATGCCCAGAACGCGTGGACGAAATTCCGTGACGAAAACTGCGCCTTTGCACGGGTTGTGGCGCCGCGGGACGAAGCCGACGAGCTCTTTTATGATTGCCTGTTGCGGGCGACGATCGATCGACGCATCGAATTGCGCAGCTTGGTCGGCGATTAGACGCACTGCCGGCCTGCGCTGTCTCGTCCGGCTATAGCGCGTCCGCTGAAATTCTGATCGCGGCTTGTGTGCCCGGCGGCAATGCGCGCGGATCCACCTCGACGATGCCGCGATTAATTCGCACCCTATAAGTCGCGATCTTTTCCGTGAACGGAGGTGGCGAGCAGCCGTCCTGCAGCCGATACTGAAAGCCGTGCCAGGGGCAGGTCACGCAGCCGTCTGTTACGCGGCCTTCGCCGACCGGGCCGTTCTGGTGGACGCAGACATTGCTGAGAGCCGCGATCTGGTCACCGTCGCGAAACACCGCGATGCGTTCGCCGCCCCGCGCCGCGACGATGTGGGCGCGCTTGTCGGGAATCGAGCGCGCCGGCCCCACTTCGATCCAGCCTTCGCCGTCGACCGGTACGCCCTGGTCGCGCCGCCATTCGCGCCAGCCGGCTAGCACGTGAAGCGCAGTCACGGTACCGAAGCAGACGACCAGCATGATCGGAATCAATACGCCGTCGTCGTCCTGCATGGCGCCGAGCGAGACGTGCACGACGACCAGCCCGTAAGCGACGTAGATCGCCATGTGCAGCGCCTTCCAGATCGGCGGCGTGAGGAAGGCGAGCCAGAAATCGTGGCTGACGGCGGCCATCACGAACAGAACGAGGAGCGCGATGAGGCCGAGCGTTTTGAACGGGAAGTCCATGAACTTGGCGTAATCGCCCCATTTGGTCAGCTCGGTGACAAGATTGATCAGATTGTGCTGCACCAAATACCAATCGAGCAGGAACCAGAAATGCGTGGCGGCGACGAAAAAGGTGAGCACGCCGAAATGCCGTCGGTTGTACAGCAGCGGCAGGAAGCGTGGATTAAGCCGGGCCAACGGGCCGATCGACAGCACCACCGTCAGCATCAGGAAGGCGCAGGAGCCGAAGGCGCGGATCCAAATATCGATCGCGTCCGGCAATTTCTTCGGCTGCTCGAGCGGAAAATGGATAGCGGCATAGCTGGCGACGTAGAGCGCGACGGCGACGACGAGGATGCCGTCATAGACATACTTATCTCGATTCCATTGCACCGCTTGGAAGCTGCTCATCGCGTCGGCCCCTTACTGTCACGACGGCGCGCGCAGATAGAGCGCGAGCGCAAAGGCGACCAGCACGACCAGCGACAGCATCGGCCACAGCAGGCGATGCGCGGATCGGTGCGCGCGTCTCATGCGGCACCGCGCGCCTTGAGCCAACGAACAAGCACGTAGGGCCACAGCGCGGTGGCGCCGGGCAGAAATAGAATGCGAGCGCCAATCGTCGCCGTGGCGCCAGGTACTACGCGCGAAATGCCGAATGTCGCAAAAGCCACGGCGATGACAAAGCCGATCAGCGCGTAGACGGCAAAGCCATAGACGATCATCATAGCGAAATCCTCGGCCTTTCGTTTCGGCGCTAACGTGCCGCAATCGCCTCCGCGATCATCACCGTGCGACGCGCCATCTCAGCATGTAGGCGCTCAACCATGCGGCCGTCGATCGAGACCACGCCTTTGTCCTTGTTCTCCGGCAGTTCGAACGCGGCGATCATCTTGCGCGCCTGCTCGACCTCCTGCGCGCCCGGCGAGAAGGCGCGATTGCACGGTTCGATCTGACTCGGATGAATCAGCGTCTTGCCGTCGAAGCCGAGTTCGACCCCTTGCGCGCATTCCATGGAGAAACCGTCGGTGTTGCCGAGATCGTTGTAGACGCCGTCGAGAATGTCGATTCCGTGGATGCGCGCCGCGGCAACGCAAGTCGATAGCCACGCCAGCATAGGCGCGCGGCCGGGCACGATTCGCGCGCGCGTATCCTTGGCGAGATCGTTGGTGCCCATCACGAACCCGGCGAGCCGCGATTCGGAGTCGCGCGCCTCGGCGGCGATCGAGAGGATATTGAAGATGGCGAGCGGCGTCTCGATCATCGCCCAGATGCGCGTCTTGTGATCGATGTGCATGTCGAGCAGACGGCGGCCGACCAGCTCCAGCGTATCGGCGCTCGACACTTTCGGCACCAGGATGGCGTCGGGTGCGGCATGGGCGGCGGCGGTGAGGTCGTCGGCGTGCCAGGGGGTGTCGACCCCGTTCACCCGGATGAACACCTCCCGCGCGCCGAAGCAGCCGGCTTTTACGGCCTCTACCACCTGCTTGCGGGCCGCTTCCTTGGCGTCGGGCGCGACCGAATCTTCAAGATCAAGGATGACGCCATCGGCGGCCAGCGTTTTCGCCTTCTCAATCGCCCGGGCATTGGAGCCCGGCATGTAGAGCACGCTGCGGCGCGGACGGATAGTCATCTTTACTCTCCAATGCGAACCTAGCCTAGCGAGGCAACAATCGCCATGCCACAATTTAGACGATGGACAAGAACCCGAATAACGTCTGGCTGGCGGGCGTCGATGGCTGTCGTAACCGTTGGATGGTCGCGTTTGTTCGGCCAAATGCAAGAACGGTGCGGCTTCGAATTGTCAGCAATTTTGCGGATGTCGTTTATGGGCCGGAATGGCCAACGATTATTGTTGCCGATATTCCAATTGGTTTACCCAATTATAGCCCGTATCTGGGTCGGCTTGCAGAAAAAGAGGTGCGCTCACGACTTTGGTCGCCGGCGCTCTAGTGTTTTCCGAATACCATCACGTACCGCAGTGTATGCAGGAATCGATAGGATAAAAGTTCGCAATGTTGATCGCCGCTACAAACGGGCCTGCGCTATTGCAAGACGAACGTCCGCAGACGGGAAAGCGTTCGCAAAGCAAGGATTCTATCTTTTCCCAAAAATGGTGGAACTGGACAAGCTAATGCGTCGTCAAAGAGAATTGGCGCAAAAAGTCTTTGAAACGCATCCCGAGCTCGCATTTTGGCGCCTCAACGGTGAGCGCCCCGCGAGGTTCCCGAAGAAGCAGAAGCAGGGAATTTGTTTGCGAAGAAAATTGCTAATTGACGCTGGCATTCCCCGTTCGATTGCAATGGCTGGCCCGCCAAAAGGCGCAAAGGTTGATGATATGCTCGACGCACTGGTCTGCGCCGTCATTGCACGCCGAATCTATAAAGGCCGAGCCAACTCTTTTCCTAATCCGCCGCCACATGACAAATTCGGCCTGCCGATGGCGATCTGGGCGTAGGCTACGGCTGCGCCTGTGCGATCTGCGGCTTGATGATCTTATACAGCTGGAAGCGGTCGCCATCGGCGATCAGCTTCAGACGCGAGGGATCGGGATTGGGCGCCTCATCCTCGGTGAACAGCACGTAGAGATAGTCGAACTTTGGCCAGTTCCGCCAGAACGCGGGCATCCAGGGCAGCGGGCGTTCGCCCGCGACAAGCAGCTGGGAGACAGACGGCGGCGTGCCGTCCCTGATGTCGGCAAAATCGTGAAATTTCGGTCGCGTATGCAGCACCTGCTTGCCTTCCACGGTGAACAGCGTGGTGACGAGCGCGGAGCGTTCGATAGTGGCGATGCAAGCGGCATGGACGAGGCCCAGGTCGCGGATGTCGTCGCCGAATGAAGAACGATCGGAATAGGCGACGAAGACCATCGAGCCCGGCTTGATGCGGCGGACCGAGGAACGGAACTCGCTGGTCGAATCCGACAATTGCGACCAGTTGAGATCGATCTCGATCAGCCGCGCGCCGATCATCACGATCAGCACGACCATGAAGGCGCGCCGGACGATACGGCGCCGCAACTCCAGATCGCCGCAGGCGAACAGCATGAATGCGACGCCGATCGGCACGCGCTGATCGCACATATAGGTGTCGAACATCAACCGCGGCAAAGCCATATAGACCATGCCGCCGACGCCGAGCAGCACATAGATAAGCGGATGAAAGCGCAGCACACGATGGCGGATCGTCCAGACGATGGTCCCGACCAAAAGCGTGATGAGCGTGAACGCCGCAATATCCGAATAATCGGAGATCGCGTACATCAGCCCGTCGATCTTGCCGTGCTGCTCCCAGTGCGTGCCGCTGACGAGCTGCATCGTCGGGCTGGCATAGAGCAACGGCGCGGCGGCGAGGAAGGGCAGGCCGCTTGCGACGAAATCGACAATGCGGTCAGGCCACGGCTCTGCCCGCCGCTCCCACAGCCGCCAAATCTCGAACGACAAGACGCCAACACCGTAAATGCCGAGCGACGAGAGATGGCAGAAAAACAGCATCACGCTGCAAGCGGTCGATAGCGCAAAGCGCATCGGCCAGGCGCGATCGCGCAGCGCGATCCAGCCGGCCAGTGCCCACAGCGCTACGCCAATGCCGAAAATGTAATTCATCAAGCCGACGAGGAAGACGTAATTGTAAAGCAGCGGCATCGCCATCAGCGGGAACACCGACCAGCGGCCGATCAGCGCCCGATTGACTACCAAGGCGCCAGAAATGATCAATGCGAACATGCCGACCATGAATACCTGGCCGGCCAGGTAGACGTTGATAACCCGCGCCAGCATGGGCACGATGAAATCCATGGTCAGGTTGGGGATCACCTGCCAATCGATCTCGTAAAAGTGGGCAAGCTGCGGATTGTTAGCGAGCGTCGCGATGACGTGCATGCGCGCCAGATGATTGACGTAGTCCGACAGCGGCGGCAGCGGGTGCGTCCAGATCGGGATGGAAATGAGCAACGTCAAGGCCGCGAACAGCACGCCGACCTGCGGTCCCGAAAAGCCCTGCGTGCGCACGCGCGGCGGCGCTGGCGCGGTGGCGATAATCGGCTTGTTCGGCGACAGCATCGGCGATGTTCCCCGTTCAGTGGTCGTCTATTTCACCTGAACGAGCGATGAATGCGCAGTGGTTCCCGGCCAATGAACGCGATGGAACTGAAGGCATAGCATTTAAAAATTGCGGCATTTTGGGCTTGCGCGGCCCACCAGCCCGTGCTCGTTCGGGCGGGATGCCGCCAGCGCGGCGTCGCGGCACCGCGGCGAGACAGGACCGCAATTTGGGCACACAGTTTGCTTGATCTTCGAGAAATGCGGCGACTCGGGTACGCAAAGGACAGTGATGGAATTCCCGCAGCGCTTAATTGATGGCTACAGCGCCTTCGCCGCCGGGCGGCTCAAGCGCGAGCAAGACCGCTACCGCGAACTCGCCGAGCGCGGCCAGGCGCCCGAGATCATGGTGATAGGCTGCTGCGATTCACGGGTGTCACCGGAGGTGATCTTCGATGCCGGGCCCGGTGAGCTGTTCGTTGTGCGCAATGTCGCCAATCTGGTACCGCCCTACGCGCCGGACGGGCGCGCGCATGGCGTCTCCGCCGCGCTCGAATTCGGCGTCGGCGCCTTAAAGGTCAAGCATATCGTCGTGCTCGGCCACGCTCAGTGCGGCGGCGTGCGCGCCTTTGCGGTCGAGCATGAGCCGCTATCGCCCGGCGATTTCATCGGCAAATGGATGGCGCTGATGACGCCGGCGGCAGACAAGCTCGGCCCGCGCGGCGATGCGCCGCTCGCCGATTATCTTACGCGGCTCGAGCAGGCATCCATCGTCAACAGCCTTGACAACTTGATGACATTTCCGCGCCTGCGCAAATTGATCCAGCGCGGCAGTGTCGCGGTGCATGGCGCCTATTTCGGCGTGGCCACTGGGCAACTCTCGGTGCGCGACGAAACAACGGGCGAGTTCGTGCAGTTGGCGGCGGACCACGCCCAGCTAATCGCGAGGCCCCAGCCCGCCCAGCGGTCGCAATATTGACAACCTTAAGACGAAAGTTAATGATAACCCAATAAGGGGTGGAGCAACCTAGCATCGCGGCGTTGATTATTGGGAGGTCGACGTGGTTCCGTTTTGGCGGAGTCCTCTTATTTTTCTCATCATCTGGCTTTCGTGCATCCCTTCTTCAAATGCAAACGCACAACCCGCCTGGCTGCGCCTAATTGGCGAAAGTGGTGCGGCAACAAGAGTTATGGCGGAAATCGTAGAAAGTGGTGCGCCTGCCGTTCGAAACGCACTCTCACATCTTGGTATCAGTGCGGCTTCTGATGCGCAGGCGCTAGCGCGATTTCATTCCCTTTCGCCCGAGCAAACGGGGGCGCTACTGCTCCACGATACCTCCCTAGGTCATCGTTATCTGTCGGAATTTGCCTCGAATCCGTACGAGTTGAAGCTACACACGGGGCTTTACAACACATTGCGCGCCAGCGACGTTCAACGCAATTTTATCCGCGGGGATACATCGAAAGATACAAAGCAATTGTTTTTGCTAGATTCAAAGACAGGCGATCTGATAGCGCCCCGTAGCAAACCTTATGATTTTGATGTCGGAACGGGTAATGTAAAACTCAGCCGGCCGTTTGTTTTTTGTAGTTCGACTTTGTGCAATATTAAGCTAGAGAACTTCAACGCGTATGCAGTTGGGGGTGCCGCCGTTGGCGGCGGCTACGCGTGCCTGACTGACGGCTGTTGGCGCAGGGTCCGCGAACTACTTCAAAAGTGAAAAGCCTACCGCAGGGCAGCCTAAAAAAACCGGGCTACGCCGCCTTCTTCTTCGCCTGGATCAGCTTTCGGTTGATCAGGCACTCGGCGATCTGCACGGCGTTGAGCGCGGCGCCTTTGCGCAGATTGTCGGACACCACCCACATCTGCAGGCCATTCTCGATGGTCGAATCCTCGCGAATGCGGCTGACATAGGTCGCGTCCTCGCCGACGCATTCATAGGGCGTGGTGTAGCCGCCAGGCTCGTGCTTGTCGATCACCAGACAGCCGGGCGCCTTGCGCAGGACCTCGCGCGCCTCTTCTGCGGTGATCGACTCTTCGAACTCGATGTTCACCACCTCCGAATGGCCGACGAACACCGGCACGCGCACGCAGGTGGCGGTGAGCTTGATCTTGGGGTCGAGAATCTTTTTGGTTTCGACCACCATCTTCCATTCTTCCTTGGTGTAGCCGTCCTCCATGAACACATCGATCTGCGGAATCAGATTGAAGGCGATGCGCTTGGGAAATTTCTTCGGCTCGATCTCATCCAGGGTGAATACCGACTTGGTCTGCGAAAACAGCTCGTCCATCGCCTCCTTGCCGGCGCCCGACACCGATTGATAGGTCGCCACCACGACGCGCTTGATTCTGGCCTTGTCGTGCAGCGGCTTGAGCGCGACCACGAGCTGCGCGGTCGAGCAGTTCGGATTGGCGATGATGTTCTTCTTGGTGAAGCCGACGACGGCCCCGGCGTTGACTTCCGGCACGATCAGCGGCACGTCGGGGTCCATGCGCCAACACGAGGAATTGTCGATCACCACTGCGCCCTGCGCGCCGATTCGCGGCGACCATTCTTTCGACACCGCGGAGCCCGCCGACATCAGGCAGATGTCGACGTCGGAGAAGTCGTAATGCTCGAGCGCCTTCACTTTCAGCGTCTTGTCGCCGTAGGAGCATTCAATGCCCTGGCTCTTGCGCGAGGCGAGCGCCACCACCTCGTCGGCGGGAAAATTGCGCTCAGCCAGGATGCCGAGCATCTCGCGCCCGACATTGCCGGTGGCGCCAACCACGGCGACCTTGTAACCCATTGTTAACGCTCCGAAAAATTTGCATCGCCGACGTTACGCCAACGTAAGCGCCGGCAGCGCTTCTAAGCGAGAACAGCGCGCAAGACAACGGGCAGACCGGGCCGTGCCATTCGCGTCGGCGTATAACGGTAATCGACGCGGTCGCGGTCAGCCGTAACAATTGCGCGTGATTTGCTCTGTCGCGGCGAACCGAAGCCCGCTAGTATGCATTGCAATATCGGCTACCCGGCGAGGAAACCATGCGCTTGAAAGTCGTTGCCACCGCTTTTGCCGCTGCCGCAGCCATCGGCCTGTTGGCCCTGCCGGCGGACGCCGCGCCGAAGAAGAAGCGCGTGGTGACCGGGCAAGGGAACACCGTGTTCTACAGCCGCGATGAGAACGGACGGGCGCGTACCCGCATCATCATTCAGAAGCGCTCGTATCTCGATCCGGGCACCGAAACCTTCCCGGGCGAGCGGGAGGGGCATGATTATGCTGCAACGCCGACGCAGCATGCCTCGGAAGTGCTCGACCACACCACCTTCAGCGCCACCCAGACACCGCTGCCGGGCCCCTTCGATCTGCCGAGCAAGAATAATCCCTGGCTGGAGTACTAAACCGGCCCGGCGCCCGCGCAGCAGTTGGCGCGAATTCGGCCTTAGGCCGCCAGCTGCTCCAGCTCCGCTAAGATCGCGTCGCCCATTTCGGCCGTGCTCACCACTTTGGTGCCTTCTGACTTGATGTCGGCGGTGCGCAGGCCCTTGGCGAGCGCGGCGGCGATCGCCTGGTCGATCGTGTCGGCCTCTTTGCCCAGATTGAACGAATAACGCAAAGCCATGCCGAACGACGCGATCATGGCGATCGGATTGGCGATGCCCTTACCGGCGATGTCCGGCGCCGAGCCGTGCACCGGCTCATAGAGCGCCTTGCGCTTCTTGGTCTTGGCATCGACCTCGCCGAGCGAGGCCGACGGCAGCATGCCGAGCGAGCCGGTGAGCGTTGCGGCAATGTCGGAGAGCATGTCGCCGAACAGATTGTCCGTGACGATCACGTCGAACTGCTTGGGCCAGCGCACGAGCTGCATGCCGCCGGCGTCCGCCAGCATGTGCTCGAGCTGAACGTCCTTGTACTCGCGCGCGTGCAGCTCGTCGACCACTTCGTGCCAGAGCACGCCGGTCTTCATGACGTTGCGTTTCTCCATCGAGGTGACCTTGTTGCGCCGCTTGCGTGCGAGCTCGAAGGCCACGCGCGAGATGCGCTCGATCTCATAGGTGTCGTAGACCTGCGTGTCGATCGCGCGCTTCTGGCCGTTGCCGAGATCGGTGATGGTTTTGGGTTCGCCGAAATAGACGCCGCCGGTCAGTTCGCGCAGGATGATAATGTCGAGGCCTTCCACCACCTCGCGCTTGAGCGAGGAAGAGTCGGCGAGCGCCGGATAGACGATGGCGGGCCGCACATTGGCGTAAAGATCGAGGTCCTTGCGTAGCCGCAGCAGCCCGGCTTCCGGCCGCACGTCATAGGGCACCTTGTCCCATTTCGGTCCGCCGACCGCGCCGAAGATCACGGCGTCGGCGGCTTTCGCCTTGACCATGGTCTCGTCGGTGATGGCCACTCCGTGCGCGTCGTAGCTGCAGCCGCCGACCAGCGCCTCTTCGGTAATGAACTTGTCGGGGCCTTTTCGGTTGAAGAAATCGATGACGCGTTTTGCTTGCGCCATCACTTCCGGCCCGATGCCATCGCCGGGGAGAAGAAGCAGATTATGAGTGGCCATGGACTCCTCGTAGTCTTCCCGTCGTGCGCGGGCTTGACCCGTGCATTCATCAAATATCGCAAGAAGCTGGATTGCCGGGTCAAGCCCGACAATGACGGTGCAGTGCTAAAGCCTCAACCCCCGCTTGGCAACCGCCCGCCGATGGGCCGACACTTGCGGTTCATTGCAGCGTCCTGAAGAACGCCATGGCAGCACAGCGACCCCGCATTGTGATCGTCGGCGCCGGCTTCGGCGGGCTGGAAGCCGCCAAGGCGCTGGCCCGCGCGCCGGCCGACGTCGTCGTCGTCGACCGGCAGAACCACCACTGCTTCCAGCCGCTGCTCTACCAGGTGGCGACCGCCGCGCTTTCGCCGGCCGACATCGCCTGGCCGATCCGCCACATTCTGCGCGCGCAGCACAACGTGACGGTGTTGATGGAAGAGGTGCGCGGTGTCGATACCGTGCACAAACTGCTGCGCACTAACGTCGGCCAGATTGCCTATGATTATCTGGTGATCGCGACCGGGGCCATGCATTCCTATTTCGGCCATGACGAATGGGCCGCTCACGCGCCGGGGCTCAAGCGCATCGAGGACGCCACCCGCATCCGCCGCAGCATTCTGATCGCGTTCGAGCGGGCCGAACTGACCGCCGACACCGATGCGCAACGGCGCCTGCTCACCTTCGTCATCGTCGGCGGCGGCGCCACCGGCGTTGAAATGGCCGGCGCCATCGCCGAAATCGCGCGGCAGACCTTGGCGGCCGATTTCCGCCGCATCGATCCGCGCTCGGCGCGCATCATATTGATCGAAGCCGGCCCGCGCCTGCTGCCGTCCTTTCCGCCCGAACAGTCGGACTACGTGCGCGCGGCGCTCGAGCATGCCGGCGTCGATGTCAAGACCGATACGCGCGTGACCAATTGCGACGCGCACGGTGTCGACCTCGAAGGCGGCCGCATCGATGCCGGCACTGTCATCTGGGCCGCCGGCGTGGTGGCATCTCCGGCTGCGCGGTGGCTGGCCGCCGAGGCTGACCGCGCCGGCCGGGTGAAGGTCAATCCCAATCTATCGCTACCCGGCCATCCGGAGATATTCGTGATCGGCGACACTGCCGCGGTCGCCGACGCAAACGGCCGGCCGGTGCCCGGCATCGCGCCGGCGGCCAAGCAAATGGGCCATTATGTGGCAAAGCTGATCGCTGCCCGCGTCGCCGGTCGCACTTCGCCCGCGCCGTTCCGCTACAGGCACCTCGGCGAACTGGCCACCATCGGGCGCCGCGCCGCGGTGGTGAAGTTCGGACGGCTGGAGCTGAAGGGTTTCATCGGCTGGCTGTTCTGGAGTGTGGTGCACATCTACTTCCTGATCGGCATCCGCAACCGCTTCATCGTCGCCTTCACGTGGCTATGGAGCTACCTGACCTTTCAGCGCGGCGCCCGGCTGATCACCGATCCGGAGGAGGCGGCCTCGTCAATCCGCTGAACAGTGGTGGTCCCAGTTCTCCTAGTGATCTGATCGCTTTTGGCGATGTCCATCGTCATCGAGTATCTGGGCCTATTAAAAAGCTGCGGCTAGGGTACTGCATGCGCCAGTACGCATTGCGTGTCTGCTTCGCGCCGCAGAAGCTAGCGTTTTTCTCACCGTTTTGTGAGAATGGCTGGCCGGGCAAAGACTGAAGGAGCCTCTGCGTGAGCGCGTCGACCAATCCCGGCAATTTCTTCGAAGATTTCCGCCTCGGCCAGCAGATCCGCCACGCTACCCCGCGCACCGTCACGTTGGGCGATGTTGCGCTCTACAATGGACTGTTTGGCCCGCGCTTTGCGGTGCAGTCATCCGACGCGTTCGCCGGCAAGATCGGATATCCGCGCTCACCGATCGACGATCTCCTGGTGTTTCACGTGGTGTTCGGCAAGACAGTACCGGATATCTCGCTCAATGCAGTGGCCAATCTGGGCTATGCTGATTGCCGATTCCTCAAAGCCGTCTATCCCGGCGCCACGCTCAACGCGGTGTCGGAGGTGATCGGGCTGAAAGAGAATTCAAACCGCAAGACCGGCATCGTCTATGTGCGTTCGCGCGGCTTCGACCAGAATGGCGACGTCGTGCTCGACTATGCGCGCTGGGTGATGGTGCGCAAGCGCGACGAGGCGGCACCGGCGCCGGACGAAAAGGTGCCTGACCTGCCCAAGTGCGTGGAGCCGGAAGCGCTTGGCGATGCCTGCCCGATCATTCACTCAGCGGCCTATGACACGGTGCTCGCCGGCAGCCCGCACCGCTTCGGCGATTACCGCGTAGGCGACAAGATCGATCACGTCGACGGCATAACCGTCGAAGAGGCCGAGCACATGATCGCGACGCGGCTCTATCAGAACACCGCGCGCATCCATTTCAACCGTTTCGCCGAAAGCAAGGGCCGCTTCGGGCGCCGGCTGATCTATGGAGGCCACGCCATCTCGCTTGCGCGCGCTCTCTCCTTCAACGGGCTCGGCAACGCGTTCCACCTCGCGGCAATCAATGGCGGGCGGCACGTCGCGCCGCTGTTTGCGGGGCTCACCGTGTTCGCCTGGTCGCAGGTTCTGGCCACCGCCGAATTGCCGGGGCGCGAGGACGTCGGCGCGCTGCGGCTGCGCACCATCGCCACCACGGACAGGCCATGTGCGGACTTTCCACTGAAGCTCGCCTCTGCGAGCGCCGAAAGCAGGACCCGGGGGACCGGCGACGACTACGACCCGGCGGTTATCCTCGATCTCGATTATTGGGTGCTGATGCCGCGCTGAAGCAGGCAATCAAACCGCCGCATCCGGCAGGTCGCCGGGAAACGGCTCGGACGAGTTAAAAGAAGGGCCGTCCACCGACTCGAGGAGTTCGTAATAGAGCGTCTTGTAGCTCATGAAGATCACGCCTTCGGCCTTCATGCGCGCGATTGCCGCTTCAACGTTGCGCGCTGAGGAAAAAATCAGTTCCTCGATCACGAAGACCTCGTAACCGAGGTCCAACAGGCCGAGGCACGACTGCAGCACGCAGACGTCGGTTTCGCAGCCGGCCACGATCACCTGCCGCTTCTTCAAACGCGCGAGATGGCTCTTGATCGTCTTGTCCTTGCACAAATCGAAATAGTCCTTCTCGAAAACTTGCGCGCGATCGCCCAGGTGCTTGCCGATCTCTTCCGGCAAGCGCCCCTTGCGATCGACCGGCCGCTCAAGCGTCACAATGAGCGGAATTCGGAAACAGTTGAGCAGACGGACAAGATTACCCGTATTAACCTTGATCCTAAAGGCGAGGCGCTTCTCCACCTGCGCCAGGAAAAAACCCTGCAGGTCGACGATCACGCCGCAGCAACGATCGGGGAGGATGCGTTTTACCGCTGTCATGGCGCCGCCGCTCGCTGCTTGACGCAATCGGTATATTAGGTCCCTCATCACAATTGCGCCATAGCGTCACGTTCAATGCGCCGGGCGCCATGGTTGCATTGAGCGCGCGACATGATGCAACATCGCGTAATCGACGACGCGTCGTGCGACAATTGGAGCCAAAGTCGTCGCGCTTGCGAGACCCGACGGGAGCCCGATGCCGAAGAGCCATAGCTATATCCTTGGGATTAATGCCTACGATCACGACGTCAGCGCCTGCCTCTTGCGCGACGGCGCGATCGCCTATGCGATCGAAAAAGAGCGCATCACGCGGCAAAAGCACGCCGGCGGTTTCTTTCAGGAAGTCGTCGACTATTGCCTCAATGCCGAGGGCATCACGCTCGACGACGTCGATTTGGTGGTGCGTAATTGCTACGTGCTGCCGGTGGAGGAGCTGGAAGTCCGCCTGGTCTACCAGGGCGATATGAGCGATCGCGAGCGCGAGCAGACGCTCAAGAGCCCGCTGTTCCTGCCGAAGTCGAACAAGGTGGTGACGGTCTCGCATCACCTCGCCCATGCCTACAGTGCCTTCGCGGTTTGCCCGTTCGAGGAAGGCGTGGTGATGATCGTGGACGGCGTCGGCAGCTACAGCTCCGACATCAAGGAGCCGGGCCAGCTAACCGAACGCGTCAATCCGCTGGCGCGCGAATCCGAGAGCTACTACCGCTTCAAAGGCTGCGAGCTTGAAACGCTGAAGAAGGTGTGGCTGGAGCCGCGCCGCGGATTGCTCAGCGACGAGTTCTTCAACATGGACGGGCTCGGCGCGCTCTATAGCCGCGTGTCGAGCTACATTTTTGCCGACTGGAACAAGTGCGGCGAGGTGATGGGGCTTGCGCCCTATGGCCGCCCTGACGGCTTCCGCCGCCTGCTTGAGCTCAAGAACGGCGAGCTGCAGATTCCCGAGTGGGACGCAAGCTTCAATCAGCCTTGGTTGCCGGCCGGAGAAAACAAGTGGGAAGCAAGCCCGTCCATGGAGCATTGGGAAGACATGGCTTGGCGCGTCCAGCACGATGCCGAGGAAGTGCTGCTCGAACGCGCGCGCTGGCTGCGCGAAACGACCGGCGCCAAGAATCTGTGTCTCGCCGGCGGCGTCGCGCTCAACTGCGTCGCCAACGGCCGCATCATACGCGAAGCAGGCTTCGATAACGTCTGGATCCAGCCGGCCGCCGGCGACAACGGGATTGCGATCGGTTGCGCCTATTACGGCCATCTCGCCGTGCAGAAAAAGCCGCGCACATTCGTGATGAAGCAGGCAACGCTTGGCATTGAATATCCGGAAGACCTTGTGCGTCGCACCGGCAATCCGCTGTTCGTTTCGCGCGAAACCTTCAACGGCACCGGCGAGAGCATTTGCCGTGAATCGGCGAAACTGCTCGCGGAAGGCAACGTGTTCGGCTGGTTCCAGGGCCGCTCCGAATTCGGACCGCGTGCCCTCGGTAACCGCAGCATCTTGGGCGATCCGCGCCGGCCGGATATGAAGGACAAGCTGAACAAGCAGGTGAAGTTCAGGCAAGCATTCCGGCCGTTCGCGCCGATCGTGACCTACGAAAAGGCCAAGGACATTTTCGTCGGCGAGGACGAATCGCCGTTCATGCTGCGCGCTAAGCAGGTGCGTGCCGAGTGGAGGGACCGCATTCCGGCGATTGTGCATGTCGACGGCACCGCGCGTGTGCAAACGGTGCGGCGCGAACACAACGAGCGGATGTACGATTTGCTCATGGAATTCGAGAAGCTCACAGGTGTCCCGGTATTGGTCAACACGTCGTTTAACATCAAAGGCGAACCGATCGTCGAGACGCCGCAGGATGCCATGAACTGTTTCATTTATACCGGCATCGATTATCTCGCATTGCACAATACGCTGGTCGCAAAGAATGCTTTGTATAGAATCCTGTCGCCTTTCATAAAGGTTTACTATGAGTCGATGATCAGCGGGCGCGATGAAACTGACTAAAAATACCGCAACGCAACCTGTGCGTGGATAGCCGACACCGCGGGATCAACGGTATAGTAGTGGACCAAGTGTGCATCTTGTGGAACGCACGAGAGCTATGTAGGTTAGAGAAATCGAGCCGGGCCAAGTCATGAATACAACATGAATGGACCGGTCACGAGAACGTCAAATTGCTGAGCATTCTGGGCTCAAGCTAGCGATGTCGCTTCGATTTGAGCTCAGTTTGAGCTCAGCAGGAAAGGGAGGCAAACCTGATGCGAAGAATAGTAATAGCGACGCTGATGGCTTTCTTCTTCGGCCTCTTCAGCATGCCGGCCTTGCAGGCGGCGCCAGCCAATGGTGGCGCAGCTGTGAATTCGGCGCTTAAGGCACTCTCTCCGCTTGAAAAAGTTGGAGCGCGTCGCCGCCGTCGTCGTCGTTGCCATTGGGTCCACCACCGGCGTTCGCGCCGCCGCTGGTGGTGCGGGTGATAAGACTCTAAGCGTAAGACTTTAGCACGGGCCGTCGGTGGCAAGCCGGCGGCCCGTTTGCTTTCTCGGGTACGCATCATCGCGCATGCCGCAGCATGGCAATCGGTCGCGCGCTCGTGCCGTGACTGCCGTCGAGCGGAAGTGCGAAACAGGCTTCGTACCAATGCCGCGGAGTGCGCCGGCTCGTTGCGCAGCGATCAAATATCTCGAGGTCTTTCGGGCTGCGATATTCCATGTATGGCTCGACCGCGAAGCGCGCGCCATCGGCGAAGCTGCCATAGCGATTGATCCGGCCTTTGAGATCCGTTTCGACCGCGAGAATAGCCTGACGATACGAGTCGCCCTGGATGAAATTGTCGGGCATCTGGTCGAACGGACCGTCGAGGTAATTATTGGCGATCACGTTGCTATGGTAGACGCCGATCAGAATTTTTCGATCAAAACGCTGATCGCGATAGATCGCGAAGCCGGTGCGCTTGCCGATGAGAATGCGGCCGTGCCCAACAGGGGCCAGCACGAACACATCGGCGGGCTTGATCGTCTCGTCGAGAATGTAGTGAAACAACTTGAGCTTCGTGTCGAACACCAGGAAAAATCTGACTGCCGAATCATCGAAAACCGGACCGATGAATTGTTCGTCCGGAGCAAGCGCGCCGGGCGGCGGCTTCACTTGTGACAAATCGTTAAGCGCAAAGACCACACTCTTGCCCTTGTAGGTCAGCCGGTAAGCGAGCGGCTCGACCTGCTCCACCCCGACCCCCCGCGTGGTATCGAGCACGAGGCTCTTTCCCGATGCGTCTTCGAGCCAAGCACCGCGATCCTCGTAGTAGCTGAACGCCACTTTGCCTTGGGCACGCAGCGCCGCGTCGATCTTGATATTGCCCGCATATCGGATGCCGTTGAGATCAAATGCGAAGTAATAGTGGTTTTCGGTCGGATAGACCTTGACCCGATCGGGCAGGCTGTCGAGCACATAGGCAAACACCGCCATGGGGTCGTCGATCGCAAGTTTCGTCGCGCCGGTGACCTCTTCGACATAGGCTTGATTGGTGATGAGCTTCGGCGGTCCGACCTCCTGGGCCGTCGCGATTGCCGCCGAGCCGGCCATAAGAATGATGGCGCAAAGTGAGATGATCGATCGGCGCATCGCGGGCCTCCGATGTTTGCGGGGAGGGTCAGTTCATATCGTCTTTGTGGTTATTTTAATTACGGGCTTGCGGCACCGCGCACCCGCGACATCAGGAGCTCGCCCGCAAATGATCGACGAGCTGCCGTGCGTAGGGCGGCAGCGACTCCTCGTTGCGGACACAAATGGTCAACTCGCGCAGCGCCCAGGCGTCGGTCAGACGCACGGCAACGATATCCGAGGCTTTGGCGATGCGCTGCGCCGTCGTCTCCGGCACGATGCCGACGCCGACATTGCATTCGACCAGCCGGCAAATGGCATCGAAGCTGCGCAGCTGCACGCGCAGACGCAGCGGTCGGCCGATACGGCTCGCCTTCTCGGCGAGAAAGCGTTGCAGGGCGCTCGCGCGGTCGAGCCCAACCATGTCGTAGTCGAGCACTTCGGAAAATCCGATGCGCGCGCGGCTCGCGAGCGGATGATTACGCGCGACCACCAGCACGAAGCGGTCGCTGCGGAAGGGATAGGTGTGCAGGCCGCCGTAGTCGACAGTGCCGGCAACGATGCCGATATCGGCGGCGCCTTCCGCCACCAATCCGACAATCTCGTCGGAGAGCCGCTCCTCAAGATCGACGCTGATGTCGGGATAGGCTGCGAGGAACGAACTGAGCGTCTCCGGCAAGAATTCGGTGAGCGCGTTGGTGTTGGATAAGACCCGTACCTGGCCGGCAAGACCGCGCGCATAGGGGCCGAGGTCTTCTTGCAGCTTTTCGGTCTGCGCCAGGATCGCGCGGGCGTGCTGCAACAGGGTGCGGCCGGCCTGCGTCGGCGTCACGCCGGCGCGGCCGCGCACCAGGAGTTCGGTGCCGAGCGCGAGTTCCATCTTGCGGATGCGGGTCGAAGCGGCGGCGAGCGCCAGATTGGCGCGCGCGGCGCCGTGGGTGATGCTGCCCGCCTCGACGATGTGGCGGAATAGGCTCAAGTCGGTGAAATCGAAGCGCATGAGAGCTACCTTCTTATTTGACGAAGGCAGGCTACGCAAAACACATATTGCACAAGAGGGTTTTGCGGTCCAAGTTTCGTGTTTGTTGAAGTAGAGGGTTTGGCACTCGGGCGCAACTGGCCGGGCGAACTGGGCCGGGGCATTCGGCCGCGAGATGCCATCGCCGCCCGTGAGCTGAAAATTCGGTAGTGGACGTTCTTTTTGTCGCCGAACGGCGCATTGCGGCGCAACAGCGCAATGGATAGGAACCGGCCGTCGAAGCATTCGATCGGTTGATGTGTAAGCGGCCCGTTGCGGAGATTGTCGATGGCCGAGGTTGAAACGCACAGAATAACGGCAGCGCAGCGCCCGCGTCCGCTTTCTCCACACCTCGGCATCTACCGGCCGATGCTGACGATGCTGATGTCGATCGCGCATCGCTTCACCGGTGCAGCATTGTATTTCGGCATGATGCTCCTCGCCTGGTGGCTGATCGCCGCCGCTGCCGGCCCCAATGCCTACGCCAATGTCGAATGGTTCACCGGCAGCGTGTTCGGGCGCCTGGTGCTGTTCGGCTACACCTGGGCCCTGATGCATCACATGCTCGGCGGCATCCGCCACCTGATCTGGGATACCGGCCGCGGCTTTGAGCCGGCCGAGCGCGAAATGCTGGCCGTCGCAACGCTGGCCGGCTCGATTCTGCTCACGCTCGTTCTCTGGGTGATCGGCTATCTCGCCATGGGAGGGCCCCGATGAGCAGCCCGACGCAGATGCGTACGCCGATGCGCCGGGTGCGCGGCTCAGGTGCGGCGCATTCCGGCACCGCGCTGTTCTGGCATCAGCGTGTGACCTCGGTCGCCGGCGTGCCGCTCAACATCGCGCTGGTGGTGATCGTGGTGGCGCTGCTTGGGCGCTCGCACGCGGCGGTGGTGCAGATTCTCGGCTCGCCTTTAGTGGCGGTGATTATGCTGCTGTTCATCATCAACACCACCTATCACATGTGGATCGGCATGCAGGAGATCATCCTCGACTATGTGCATGAGGAAAAGCTCAAATTCCTGAGCCTGATGGGTAATACATTTTTCTCTTTCGCTGTCGGCTTTGCCTCCGCCTTTGCCGTTCTTAAGCTTTCGTTTGGGGTCTAGCCATGGCTGGCAATGGACAATCGAACGGTGCCCCTGCGGTAAATGGCAAAGCCTATCCGATCGTCGATCACCGCTACGATGTTGTGGTAGTCGGCGCCGGGGGCTCGGGCCTGCGCGCCGTGGTGGGCTGCGGCGAGGCCGGCTTGCGCACCGCCTGCATCACCAAGGTGTTTCCGACCCGCTCGCACACCGTCTCGGCGCAGGGCGGCATCGCCGCCGCGCTCGGCAATATGGGCGAGGACGATTGGCGCTGGCACATGTACGATACGGTCAAGGGCTCGGATTGGCTCGGCGACCAGGACGCCATCGAATATCTCTGCCGCAATGCGCCGGAAGCAGTGTACGAACTCGAGCATTGGGGCCTGCCGTTCTCGCGCCGCGAGGAGGACGGCAAGATCTATCAGCGCCCGTTCGGCGGCATGACCACGCATTACGGCAAGGGCACGGCGCAGCGCACTTGTGCCGCCGCCGACCGCACCGGCCATGCCATGCTGCACACCATGTACGGGCAGGCGCTCAAGCACGCGGCCGAGTTCTATGTCGAATATTTCGCCATTGACCTGATCGTGGACGATGACGGCCGCTGCTGCGGCGTGGTGGCGCTCAATCTCGACGACGGCTCGATTCACCGCTTTACCGCCAACATGGTCATTGTGGCGACCGGCGGCTATGGGCGCGCTTATTTCTCCTGCACCTCGGCGCATATCTGCACGGGCGACGGCAATGCCATGGTGCTGCGCGCCGGCCTGCCGCTGCAGGACATGGAATTCGTGCAGTTCCATCCGACCGGCATCTACGGCGCCGGCTGCCTGATCACGGAAGGCTCGCGCGGCGAAGGCGGATATCTGGTCAATTCCGAAGGCGAGCGCTTCATGGAGCGCTACGCGCCGTCGGCCAAGGACTTAGCCTCGCGCGATGTGGTCTCGCGCGCGATGACCATCGAAATTCGCGAAGGACGCGGCGTCGGCAAGAACAAGGATCACCTGTTCCTGCATCTCGACCATCTGGATCCGGCGGTGCTGCATGAGCGGCTGCCCGGCATCGCCGATCTCGCGCGCATCTTTGCCGGCGTCGACATCACGCACGAACCGATTCCCGTGCTGCCGACCGTGCACTACAACATGGGCGGCATCCCGACCAACTATCACGGCGAGGCCCTGACCAAGAAAAATGGCAACGCCGATCAAGTAATCCCCGGTTTGATGGCGCTTGGCGAAGCGGCCTGTGTGTCGGTGCACGGCGCCAACCGGCTGGGCTCCAATTCGCTGATCGACCTTGTGGTGTTCGGGCGTGCGGCCGCCCACCGCTGCGCCGAATTGCTCACGCCGGGCGACAAACCGCCCGAGCTGCCGAAGGATTCCGCCGAGCGCGCGCTCACCAGGCTTGACAAGTTCCGCCATGCCGACGGCGGCACTCCGACCGCGCAGCTGCGGCTGAAGATGCAGAAGGTGATGCAGAGCCACTGCGCCGTATTCCGCACCGGCGAGGTGCTGGAGGAAGGCCACAAGCTCATCCACGATGTACATAGCGGCATGGCCGACGTGCACATCAGCGACCGCTCGCTCATCTGGAACTCCGACCTGGTCGAGACGCTGGAGCTCGATAATCTGCTGGCGCAGGCGCTGGTCACCGTGGATTCCGCGCGCAACCGCACGGAAAGCCGCGGCGCGCATGCGCGCGAAGATTATCCAGAGCGCGACGACAAGGCCTGGATGAAGCACACGCTGGCCTGGCTGGATGAGACGGGCAATGTCACCATCGATTACCGCCCGGTTCACACCTACACGCTCACCAATGACGTGGCCTACATCGAGCCGAAGGCGAGGGTGTATTGATGGATCGTGTCCCGGACGCAGCGCAGCGCGCAGCGAAGCGGAGTGCTGGGATGCTGATCCGGGACCGTTCCAAGGGTTGAGGATGCAACGGCGCACCGCTTTGCGCCGCGCCCCGGACACGAGGACGAGAAGCCAAATGGTCGAATTCACCCTGCCGAAGAACTCCCGGATCACGCCGGGCAAGACCTGGCCGCGCGTCCCGCGCGCCGCCGACGAGACCGAGTTCCGCATCTATCGCTGGTCGCCGGACGACGGGCAAAACCCGCGCGTCGACACTTACTACGTCGATCGCGCCGATTGCGGGCCGATGGTGCTCGACGCGCTGATCTGGATCAAGAACAAGGTCGATCCGACGCTCACTTTCCGCCGCTCCTGCCGCGAGGGCGTGTGCGGCTCCTGCGCGATGAACATCGACGGTACCAATACGCTCGCCTGCACCAAGGCAATCGACGACGCCAGCACGCCGGTGCGCATTTATCCGCTGCCGCACCAGCCGGTGGTGAAGGACTTGGTGCCGGATTTGAAGAACTTCTACGCGCAATATGCCTCGATCGAGCCATGGCTGAAGACGGTCACACCGACGCCCGAGAAGGAGTGGGTGCAGAGCCACGAGGACCGCGCCAAGCTTGACGGCATGTACGAGTGCATCCTCTGCGCCTGCTGTTCGACTTCCTGCCCGAGCTACTGGTGGAACTCGGATCGCTATCTTGGACCCGCCGCGCTGTTGCAGGCTAACCGCTGGGTGCAAGATAGCCGCGACGAGGCAACCGGCGAGCGACTTGATAATCTCGAGGACCCATTCCGGCTCTACCGCTGCCACACCATTCTGAACTGCTCCAAGGCCTGTCCGAAAGGACTCAATCCGGCGAAGGAAATCGCTACGTTGAAGAAGGCGTTGGTCGACCGCCAGCTTTAGCTGCGGCCAAATGCCAGTTCCGGCCGGTAGCGGCGGGGCGAATCGGTGTAAGATCATCGTGACATAAACTTGCCGGCCCGCTTGAAGGTGCCTGCACGTTTTGGGCGCGGTCCACAGCCACACTTTCGTCCTTTGGCGGTCACACCGCCGACAAATGCGGCAAATTATGTATTGTTTCCCGAACCCCAAACGCCTTGGAATGGCGTGCTCACCCTGATGAGGAAAGGCCCAGCGATGAAACTCAAATTGCTCATGCTCATCGGCGCCGTCGCCCCGAGTTTTGCTATTTGTGCACCCGCCGCCGCAGCCGAAAGCCATTCCAACATGGTGGTTGCGCAAGCGCAGCAGAATGTCGGCGAGAAGGAAAACGACAAGCATCGCGCCGGCGTCAAAGATAAGAACCACCCGGCGGCCAATAAGCAGGGCCAAAAGCCTGTAGCGCAGCAGGAAGTGAAAAAGCCGGAGGTGAAGAAGCCGGGCATGGAAAAACCGGCCATGAAAAAACCCGTGCAGCAACAGGCACAAAAGCCGTCGCCCGAGCAAGCCAAGAAGCTGCAGGCGCAGGAGCAAAGCAAGAAGCTGCAGCAGATGCAGCAGGAAATGAAGAAGCTGCAGACGCAGCAAGACATGAACAAAGTGCGGCAGGAAATGAAAAAGCTGCCGGAAAAGCCGCAGCAGGCGGGAGCAGGCAAGCCGCAGCATCCGGCCGAAATGCAAAAGCCGATGCCGCAACTCGAAAAGAATAAGGCGCAACAGCCGGTCGTCCAGACCCAGCAGCACCCGGCGGTCGTGCAGGGCAACAAGCGGCTCGACCAGGTGCGCGCCGCGCGGCAAGAAACGCACGAGGGCAATCGCACGATCATCCGCGAGGTCAACCGCACGATCATCCGTGAAAACGGCCACACGATTATCCGGCACGACGATACCGATCGGTTCAAGCGCGGCGCGCACGACGTTCAAGTCGAGCACCGTGGCAACCAGACCGAAACCATCGTCATTCGTCCGGACGGCGTGCGGGTCATCACCGTGGTCGATGCCCAAGGGCGGCTGCTGCGGCGGATTCGTCGCGACGCGGGGGGCCGCGAGGTTATCCTGATCGACAATCGCTACGAAGGACCGCGCCGGCCCTTCGGCTTCATCCTCGACCTGGCGCCGCCCGTCATCCATATCCCGCGCGATCGCTATATCGTCGAGGCGGACCGTGCCGATCGCGCACTGCTGTACGCAACTTTGATCGCGCCGCCGGTTATGCACATCGAGCGCCGCTACACGCTCGACGAGATTCGCTACAACCAAGCGCTGCGTGAGCGGATGCCGCGCATCGATCTCGACACCATCACCTTCGATACCGGCTCGTGGGAGGTGACCCCCGATCAGGCGCGACTGTTGGAGCCGATCGCCGAGGCGATGAAGCAGGCAATCCACCGCAATCCCAACGAGATATTCATGGTCGAGGGACATACCGACGCGGTCGGCGACGAGATCGACAATTTGTCGCTGTCCGATCATCGCGCCGAGGCGGTCGCCGAAATCATGACCGAGGACTACGGCATTCCGCCGGAAAACCTGACAACACAGGGCTACGGCGAGAAATTCCTGAAGATTCCGACGCAAGGGCCGGAACGGCGCAACCGCCGCGTCACCGTGCGCCGCATCACGCCGCTGCTGATGGGCCAGAGCAGCTAGCCGCAAGACGCGGCGCGCCGCGGAAAACGGTGCGCCGCCTTTTCGACGCCAAGTCTTCCCGATCGCCCATACTGGATTGCGCGCGGCCGCGGCGCTAGCCTCGTCGCATGGATGAAGCTGCGCTCAACTTGGAAGGCGTCACGCTGTCACCGCAAAAGGAAACGGTGCGCGTGTTCTACAAAGAGATGTGGGACCGCGCGGACAAGACCCTGATCCCGAAAATATTCCACGAAGATTTCACTTTCCGCGGCTCGCTCGGGCCGACGCTTGTCGGTCACGCGCGGTTTGCCGACTATGTCGACGAGGTGACCGGAGCATTCGCGCAATACACAACCGACATCCTGGCACTGATCGAGGAAGGCAACCATGTCGGCGGCAAGATGCGGTTTCATGGCTTTCACCACAAGGAAATATTCGGCATTGCGCCGAGTGGCAGGCACGTGTGGTGGGTCGGCATGCCGATATTTACCTTCGAACGCGGCAAAGTGCGCGACCTCTACGTGCTCGGCGATATTTACGGGCTGATTGAACGGCTCAAGCGTTAATCGGCTCGGCCAAATATGATTTGCGACGCGGTTATTTCGCCTGACGGCGGAACGAATGCCTGCTGTGCGTTACCGGGACAATTGGTGATCTCCCCGACCAGACAAGTTTTGCCGTCGCTGTAGAGGTCTATGCGGACAAAGGAAAACGGCGCGCTCAGTCTCGCAGCGATGTCGAGCATTTCGGAAAAGTTGTCCGGCTTGGCGATGGGTTCCTCGGACTTCGGATAGAATATAGAGAAATCCATCTCATTCCAGCGGCTGTCGAACAGCTTGCGTTTATGTTTGATGTAGCGGTCGGCATCGACTTGCACGAGCTTGGGCGCTCCGCGATAGCAGAAGAACTTGTAGTCGGGAGCATTGGGGTCATTGAATATGATCGGCTCGACGATCACCTTCGGCTTGAGCAGCTTGTAGTTGGCCTCTCGTCCGGTGCGATAGTAATTGGTGGCGAACCAACGCTGAATGCGCGCGCGATCGACCGGCTCGTTGTTTTTGCGAATGATGACCCGATTGCAGGCATGCGTCGGCTTGATGCAGCAAGCCGCCGGGAATTCATAGCTGGGAATTTCTTCGACATTTCTGACGATGTCGATGGTCGGGACATTATATCGATCGCCGATGACGGCGCTGACATAAAGTTTCAAGTACTCCTTGTCGGACACGAAGATACGCAGGGGATCCAATATCTCGTCCGTGGTCTTTATTCTGTATACGACATCGTTGAAAATGAGCTTCCGCGTCGGCCAACGACGGTGCGCTACCACAAACAGCGTCAAGCTGAATAACTTATCGAACCAACGTGTCGCGGGGATTTTATCGAGACCTTTCAGCAAGTAAACGAAGAGGCCGTCCTTTACTCGTTTTGAAAAATCCATTGTCGGAACGTCCGGCCCTTTTGCGGCGCAAGCCTATTTGCATTTCTTGCCGAGGCAAAGCTTCTCCAGCTCGGGAAACGGCTTATAGGCGGCGTTGCCGCATTGCTCGGGAGTCGCCTCAACCAGCTCGTTGAGATGACCGCCGTAGTAATAGGCGATGCGGTCCTTGCTGCCGACATATTGCCGACGCAGATCCCGGGCGTTGTAGCGAACGCAGGACGTGTAGCGTTGCTCCTTGTCTACCGGCGAAAGCACCGGCTCGGAGAGATAGGCGTCGCGCACATTGGTCGGATCGTCGAGCGTGTGTCTGAGTGTCGTGAGTATTTCGTCCCGGTAATGGGTTGGAAAGAGATTTGGGTCGACCGCCTTCGCGTTGTCGCCGAACGGCGAACCGAGCGACGAACAGGCCGCGAGCGCGCCGGCGGCGATCGCTGTCAGCAACCAGCGCGCGCCTAACTGATTTGTCGGAGGCCTCGTCATTATTCGCGTTGTCTCCTCGCGGTTGGCCTAGTCCGCCCCACCGTATTATTCAGCCATGCTTGCCCGCGGTCCAGCCGCGGCCGGCCAGATGGCGGTTTCCGGCCGGCACGCCGATCGGTTCGAGCGTCGTCGCCAGGGTCTTGTAGCCTTCTTATGGGCATTATTGCGATGTTTCCCTGCCATTCCGAATAATTGCGGAATGAGCGGACGGGCGGGTATGATGCCGGACATGTCGACCTTGCAAAGCCGGCAAAAGGCCGCTTACTTCGAATCGATCGCGCGAGACAATAACTGCGACTATTGCAGCGGTCGCCGCGCGGTCGCGCCGCTTCCGCCCCCGCTCGATGCCGTCTACTGCATTTCGCTGCAGGAGCAGCAGAATCGCACGCAGCTGGTAAGCGAGCATTTCCACAAAATCGGGCTTTGCCAGCATGTGACGTTTTACCGGCCGGTGCGCGGCAAGGGATCGCTCGGCATCTGGGCATCGCATCGCGCGCTTGCGCAACACGCCGTGGCGAGTGGGTGCCGCAGCGCGCTGTTTCTGGAGGACGACATCGTCTTTCGGCGCGACTGGAATGTGGCTGCTCCCAAGATCGGACGTGCGCTCGCGGAATTGCCGGAAGATTGGTGGGGATTTTATCTCGGCCATCTCCCATGGCAGGCCTATTTCGTGCGCCCGAACATCCTGCGGGTCCGTTCGACCTGCACGCACGCCTATATTGCCAATGCGCGCCTGTTGGACTGGCTCACCAAGACCGAGCCCTTGGACGCCTCCGTTCCGGTGTGGGAGCGCTGCAGGGGCTCGCTCGACGGCGCGCTGTCAAGTTTTCCCGGCATGTATGCCCTGTTTCCGATGGTGACGGTGCAGCGCTTTCTTGGCGATCATCGCGTCAGCCCCTACCTCGACGACCGCGGTCGCCGGCGACGCTGGAACGATCCCGAGCGCTGGCGCTATTATTTCATCTTCCACGGCGCGCCCGTTCTGCAAGCCGTCGCAGTGGCGCTCTCGCCCTACCACCGTCTGACCTTGGAGAAATACCGCCGGCAGGTCGAGACCCAACTCAACTGCAATGCGCGGCTGATCCGCGAAGCCGGATTTCGCGACAACAGCTACTATCTCTCGATCCGCCAGGATGTGGCTGCGCTCGGCATCGATGCGCTCGGCCATTATTTGCGCCACGGCGCATCCGAAGGCTGCTCGTTCCTTCGCCTGTTCGATCCGCCGTATTACGCCGCCCAATGCCCGGATCTCGGCGATGAAAATCCCCTGGTGCATTACATTCGCGTCGGCGCGGCGCTCAAACGCAATCCGCATTCCCTGTTCGACTCCGGCTTCTATGTCGCGCGCCACGCCGAGCAAATTCCGCCCGGCATCAATCCGCTTGCGCATTTCCTCGGCGAGGGCGGGCTTGCCGGTTGCGATCCGCACCCGCTGTTCGACACCGCTTGGTATTTGCTGCAGCATCCCGAGGTGCGTGAGCGCGGACAAAATCCGCTGGTGCACTATCTTACCGAGGGCTGGCGCCTCGGTTACCCGCCGCATCCGCAATTCGACGGCGAGCTCTATTTGAAAAGAAATCCAGGGCTGAAGGCCGCCGGCGTCAGTCCGCTCGAGCATTATGTCCGGCACGGCAAAAATGAACGGCGCCTGCAGCCGATTCCGCAGCCCGTCCCGACATGAGACGTTCGTAAATATAGTGAACGTTGAGCTTTGATAAACCTGGATCGTGCTTAACTTGCAGTGCAGGACAGCAGCGGCTACCATTAGCGTGCATTAATAGTTTCATTTGGTATGAGCGCTTACTTCGAATCGGTTCCGCGTGATGAGGCCTGCGCCTATTGTTCGGGGCGCCGTCCAACTGTTCCCCTGCCGGCTCCGCTCGATGCGATCTACTGCATCTCGTTGCAGGAGCAGCCGCATCGCACGCGCATGGTGAGCGAGCATTTCCATCAGATCGGGCTGTGCCGGCATGTGACACTGTACCGTCCGGTCCGTGGCGCCGACTCGGGCCGCGCGATCTGGGATTCGCATCGCGCCCTCGCGCGCCACGCCCTGGCCAAAGGTTGCCGTAGCGCGCTATTCCTGGAAGACGATATCGTCTTTCGCCGCGGTTGGGACGTGGTCGCGCCGCGCGTCGCGCGTGCGTTCGCTGTTTTGCCGGAGAATTGGTCGGCTCTCTATCTCGGCCATCTTCCTTGGCAGGGCTACCTGGTGCGGTCGAACATCATGCGGGTGCGATCGAGCTGTACGCACGCCTATGTCGCAAACGCGTCTCTGCTTGCGTGGATCGCCATCACCGAGCCGCGCGACGCGACGATCCCGATGTGGCGCTATTCCTACGGATCGCTCGACAGCGCCCTGATGAACATTCCCGAAATGTACGCGCTGTTCCCCATGGTCGTCGTGCAACGCCGCATGGGCGACCTGCGCGTCGACCCGCGCTTCGACCGCCTTGGCCGGCGACGGCGGTGGAACGACACTGAGCGGTGGCGCAATTATACGATCTTCCACGGACCGCGCGTGCTGCAGGCGCTCGGCGTGGCGCTTTCGCCGTTTCACTGGTTGACAATGGAGCGCTTCCGGCAGAGCAACGCGGAGCACGTCTCCCGGGACGCGCTGCTCATCCGCGAGGCTGGATTTCCCGATGACGGCTACTACCGCGCACTGCGCCCGAATGTAGCCGCGCGCGGCTTCGATCCGCTTGGGCATTATCTGCGCCATGGCGCCGCCGAAGGCTGCCGGCCCTATCTCTTGTTCGACCCGGCCTACTACGCGACGCAGTCGCCCGACCTCGGTCAGGACATTCCCTTGGTGCATTTCATCCGCGTCGGCGCAGCCCTTAAGCGCAATCCGCACCCTTTGTTCGACACCGGTTATTATGTTGCGCGCTATGGCGAGCAGATTCCGCCGGGCACCAATCCGCTCGCGCACTTTCTCGGCGAGGGCGGCCTCGCCGGCTGCGATCCGCATCCGCTGTTCGACAGCCGCTGGTATCTTGCCCAACATCCCGACGTACGGCAGCGCGGACAGAACCCGCTGGCGCATTACCTCACCGAAGGGTGGCGACTGGGTTACGCGCCGCATCCTCAATTCGACGGGGAGCTTTATCTGCAGCGATATCCCAACCTGAAAGCCGCCGGCGTCAATCCGCTGGAGCACTACGTGCTGCACGGGCGGGCGGAAGGGCGCGCGCAGCCCATCTCCCAGCCGAAGCGGCAGACCGTTACGGCTTGAGCTTCTTGCGGCGCTGGCCGAGCGTGCGCAGGCGCAGCGCGTTGAGCTTGATGAAACCCTCGGCGTCACGTTGGTCGTAGGCGACCGCGCCTTCCTCGAAGGTCACCAATTCCTGGTCGTAGAGCGAATATTTGCTCTCGCGCCCGACCACGCTGACATTGCCCTTGTAGAGCTTGAGCCGCACGCCGCCGCTGACGAGCTCCTGCGACTTGTCGATCGCCGCCTGCAGCATCTCGCGCTCCGGCGCGAACCAGAAGCCGTAATAGACGAGTTCGGCATATTTCGGCATCAGCTCGTCCTTCAGATGGGCGGCGCCGCGGTCGAGCGTGATCTGCTCGATGCCGCGGTGGGCGGCGAGCAGGATGGTGCCGCCCGGCGTCTCGTACATGCCGCGCGACTTCATGCCGACGAAGCGGTTCTCGACGAGATCGAGCCTGCCGATGCCGTTGGCGCGGCCGAGCTCGTTGAGGTGGGCGAGCAAGGCCGCCGGCGACAATGGCTTTCCGTCGATCGCAACCGCATCGCCGCGCTCGAAATCGACGGTGATGTAGGTGTCCTGGTCCGGCGCCTTTTCCGGATCGATGGTGCGCGAATAGACGTAGTCCGGCACTTCGTGCGCGGGGTCCTCCAGCACTTTGCCTTCCGAGGAGGAGTGCAAGAGATTAGCGTCGACCGAGAACGGCGCCTCGCCGCGCTTGTCCTTGGCAATCGGAATCTGGTGCTGCTCGGCGAACTCGATTAGCTTCGTGCGCGAGGTGAGGTCCCATTCCCGCCACGGCGCGATCACGGTCACGTCGGGCTTCAGCGCATAATAGGTGAGTTCGAAGCGCACCTGGTCATTGCCCTTGCCGGTTGCGCCATGCGCCACCGCGTCGGCGCCGACCCGCTCGGCGATCTCGATCTGTTTCTTGGCGATCAGCGGGCGCGCGATCGAGGTGCCGAGCAGATATTGCCCCTCGTAAAGCGCGTTGGCGCGGAACATCGGGAACACGTAGTCGCGCACGAATTCCTCGCGCAGGTCCTCGACGAAAATGTTTTCCGGCTTGATGCCGAGCAGCAACGCCTTTTTGCGCGCCGGCTCGAGCTCTTCGCCCTGGCCGAGATCGGCGGTGAAGGTGACGACCTCGCAGCCGTAGGTGGTCTGCAGCCATTTCAGGATGATCGAGGTGTCGAGCCCGCCGGAATAGGCAAGCACGACTTTCTTGGGTCGCTTTTTATCGCTTGGAGGCATCGTATTTTCTTCGGGTCGGGCCTTGAGCTTTCGCGGCGGGCAAAATGTTTATTCCGTCACGTCCTGATAGACATCCATGTCGGCGCTGCCGGCAAGGATGGCGCGCCAGCCCTGCAGGAAAGTGCGCACCATCGGATCGCTCGCCAGCTTGTGCCGGTTGAGCTCGATCGCGGCGTGGGCCTCGTATTCGATCTCGACCAGAAGCTGCGGCGGGTCGTCGACGTTCTGCAATATGCGGAAGCCGGTGCCGCCGAGCCCGCGATAGAACGGCGCCCCGCTGCGGATGAGCGCGAGCACCTGGCTCACGTCGCCGAGCGCCCGCATCTTGATCTGCAGCACGCGTTTGACGTCTTGCTCAGGGTCCGCCATGGGGCTCTCCTCGTGCGTATCGGCTCTACTTTAGCATCGACCGTATGACCGCTGTCGAGGACAAGCAGGCGATGCCGGCTAAACTTAGCCCGCGAAGCGGCCGCCGGTCACGTCTTGACCGAACCGGGTTGACGTGCAGGTGGCCATCGGTCTTTAGCGCCGCCTGACGATCATCGGTAGGCCGCCCCTTGGCCGCACCGTGACCCGATGTACCGGCCAGACCGCGTGACCCGGCGCCAGCTCCAAGGTGAATTGCCGCACGATGGTCGCAACGACGATCGAGGCTTCCTGCATGGCCAAGGTGGCGCCGATGCAGATGCGCGGGCCGACGCCAAACGGGAGATAGGCAAAACGGTCGATAGTTTCGCGCGCCCCGTTGAGGAAGCGGTTGGGATCGAAGCCGTCGGGATCGGACCAGAGCGCGCGGTGCCGGTGCAGCACATAGGGCGCCACGACGACCGTGTTCCCGCGGCGAATGGATTCTCCCGCGAGTTCGTCGGGGCCGAGCGCGGCGCGGCTGATCGCGGCAATGGGCGGATAGAGTCGAAGCGTTTCCTCGATGACGGCGCGCGTTTCAACCAGACGATCGGCAATGCCGTCGACGTCGCCGTCGAGCTCGCGGTCGGCTTCCGCCTGCACGCGGTTCAGCCACTCAGCCGATTGCGACAGCAGGAACAGCGACCAGCTGATGGTATTGGCGGTTGTCTCGTGGCCGGCGGCGATGAAGGTGAGGATATTCGCCCGCACCTCGACTTCGCTCAGGCTCTCGCCGGTTTCCGGATCGCGCGCTTCGAGCAGGAGTGTCAGTACATCGCGCGGCACCGAGGCCGCATCTTGCGCGAGGCGTCGCCGGCGCGTTGCCACGATCGCATCGATCGCCGCATCGAACAGCCGCAGCGCCGGCCACACTTTGCGCCGGCTGAGCCGCGGCACCACGGCCGGCAGGCCTAGCACGTCGAACGGATCGAGCCGCCCGATCGTCTCGAAATAGCTCTTCATCGCGAGCCGGATCTCCTCGGGATCGCGGCCGAGCCCATCGGAGAACATGGTTCGCTCGAGCACTTCCAAAGTCAGACGCGTGGCCTCAGCCGCCAGATCGACAGTCTCACCATCGCGCGCGTTAAGCCGCTCGATCAATGCATTCGCAGCATCGATCATCGCGCCCGAGAAGCTTATGATGGTCTTGCGCGCAAATAGCGGCGCCAGCGCGCGCCGCTGCGTGCGCCACTGATGACCTTCGGCGGTCAGCAGCCCGTTGGTCAGCCCCGCCGAAAGCACGCGCCGTTGCAGCCAGTCCTTCCGATAGTTGTGGCTATTGTCGAGCAGCACGCGGCGGATGGCGGCCCGATCGTTGACCAGCGCGACCCGCCCGATGGACAAGCCGGTTAACACGATCGGCTGTTCGAAATGCACTTTGCACCAGGCTTCGAGCGGGTTGTTCGCCAGCACCCGCAACAGGGCGAGCGGACCTAGCGGCGTCAGCCGCGGCGTCGGAGCCGGTGGATGCAGTCTTGCGGTCGGACTGAGCACTGCCGGTCGCCAGGTTGCGGAAAATTCTTTACATCCCAGCAGGTTGCGGGACCCAAGCGTCAACGCTTCGGTCATAGCAAAGTTTCATCACGCACCCTACCGCGCCCTCGGCGGACGGGCCATAGAGCTGCAGTGCGCTTAACAAATCTTGAAAAGCAGCCGCTCACAGCTCGGTCTTACGCTTGCGCAGCAGCGCGACAATGAAGTCGCGGCCCGGCCGCGCCAATCGCTCGATGGCTTGCTCGACCCCCTCGTCAGTTAGTCGCGTGCGCGACCAGCGATAGATCAAGCCGTGCACCAGCCAGACGATTAGGAACGTGAAAATACCGGCAAAAACCACATCGGTGAAAAAGTGCCCACCTTGGATCACGCGCACTACCGCCATGCCGACGCCCAGCGTGAGTGCGGCGCCATAGGCAAGAGCCCGCCAGGGCGGCGGCGCCAATGCCGCCGGCGCGATGGTCCAGATCGCGCCCGCGACATCGCCGGAGACGAAGGAGCAGTTGCTCTCACAGTCGCCGCGGGTATCCCACCAAGCAACGAAATGCTGGCTGCCGCCGAATTGCGTCACGTTGACGGGCCGCGGGCGCCCCCAATGATCCTTGAGCGCGACATTGACCAAGAGCCCGGGGCCGAGCGCCAGCGTGGTGACCAGGAACAGGATTGCGCGGCCCGACATCAGCAATTTCCGCTGCGGCAAGATCAGCTTCAGCACCAGCGCTACGACCGCCGGCGCCATTAGCACCGTCGGTATCCACAGCGCGATGTCGCGTGCACGCGCGAGCGGCGGATAGAAGCGCGCGGAGAAATGGAGACCGTCGTGCACCATGGCGCCGAACGGCGCCGAGATCATCAGGTCGAGCTGCGGAAATAGCCCGAACACCAAGCCGACTACGGCGGCGAGGCTCAACGCGACGATCAACCCGATGCGGCTCATCACGTATTCCGTTATCCGCGCTGCCGTGTAGCCGAGCATAGCGGCAAAGGATAGTCAGCGCTCGCGCCAGCGGCCGGCGTTGCGGCCGGCGAACAACCAATAGGTAAAGCCGAACACCATGCCGACGGCGGCGGCGATCTCGGCCTCGCGCGAGATCGGCGGCGGCGGGTAGTCGATCGATTCCTCGTAGGTCCAGGTGAAGCCGGCGCCGTAATAGCCGAGCAGCAGAATTGCGGCGCCGGCCACGACATGGATCAAAAGCGAGCGGATGGAAAATGCTTCCGCGATGATCACCGCGATCAGGATGGGCAGGAAGCCGAGCGCCACTGTGACGCCGGAAGCGACCGCCGCAGTTCCCCAAAAGAATGCGTGATCGATCGGGGTGGGCCCAAGCATGTGCAATTCGAAACCAAGCAGCGCGATAGCCGTAGCGATGCCTGCCGCCAACGTGGCCATGAACAGCGAAAATGCGATGACGAAGACGCGGCCGAGCAGGGCCATTTCACTTCCTACCAAAGCCGGCCTATCCGACAATTCATTCTACAGGATTCGCTGCGAAGATCGATGCCGCATCATTGTCCAGCGTATGGACCTCCCTTTGATGGCCGAAAGTCTAAAGCTTCGGTTGCGCGCCCCCGGGCAATAGAAAAGGTCCACCGCGCCGCACCGGCGCAAGCCTGCACAGCGCGGCGGCCTTGCTGCCTCGCTTTGTCAACGCCAACCGGCTGTCGTTCGTTTCGTTAAATTGGTTCCCGGGCCTGCGGCATCAAACCTCAGTCGGTCATCGCCATGGCGCGCAGCGCCAAGCGCTCGCGCGCGGAGAGTTTCTCGCTCGCGCTCTTGAGCTGGCCGCAGGCGGCGAGGATGTCGCGCCCGCGCGGGGTACGCACCGGCGAGGCATAGCCTGCGTCGAACACAACTTGCGAGAATTTCTCGATCTGCTCCCAATCGGAACATTGATAGCGGCTGCCCGGCCATGGATTGAACGGAATGAGATTGATCTTGGCCGGGATGCCCTTGAGCAGGCGCACCAGCGCCTTGGCGTCATCGACGGAATCGTTGACGCCCTTGAGCATCACATATTCGAAGGTAATGCGCTTGGCGTTGGAAAGGCCGGGATAGTTGCGGCAGGCATCCAGAAGTTCTGCGATCGGATATTTGCGATTAAGCGGCACCAACTCATTGCGCAACTCGTCGCGCACTGCGTGCAGTGACACTGCCAGCATGCAGCCGATTTCGGCGCCGGCGCGCGCGATATTCGGCACCACGCCGGAGGTGGAAAGCGTGATGCGGCGCTTGGAAATGCCGATGCCCTCTCCGTCGGCGACGATCAGAAGTGCGTCGCGCACCGCCTCGAGATTGTAGAGCGGCTCGCCCATGCCCATCATCACGATGTTGGTGATTTTTCTTATCCCTCCCCCGGAGGGGGAGGGTCGCCCGCCGAGCGGAGCGGAGGCGGGCGGGGTGGGGGCTTCCCCACCCGGCTCGCTGCGCTCGCCACCCTCCGCTTTCAGGGGAGGGAAAGACGAAGGCCAATCGCCCAGGCGATCGCGCGCGACCATCACCTGCCCGACGATCTCTCCGGCCGTGAGATTGCGCACGAGCCGCTGCGTGCCGGTATGGCAGAACGAGCAGGTGAGCGTGCAGCCGACCTGGCTGGAGACGCAGAGCGTGCCGCGCTCGCTGTCCGGAATGTAGACGCATTCGACCTCGTGCGGCCGCTCGCCTTGCGTCTCGCCGGGCAGCCGCAGCAGCCATTTGCGCGTGCCATCGACCGAGACCTGCTCGGCCACCACCTCGGGCCGCGCCAGCGTAAAGCGCTCGGCGAGCGCAGCACGCAAATCCTTCGACAGGCTGCTCATCGCCTCGAAGGAGGTGAGCCCGCGGAAATTGATCCAGTGCCAGAGCTGCTGCACCCGCATCTTGCGCTGCGCCTCCGGCACGCCGAGCGTGCCCAGCGCCTCGGCAAGCTCGGCGCGCGAGAGCCCGATCAGCGACGGCTTTTCCGGTGCGACATAGCGCTCGAGCGGCGCCTTTTCGACAAAAGTTTCCAGTTGTAGCATCATCCGCAAGACCGGCCGTCATCGCCGGGCGTGTCCCGGCGATCCCGCTTTGGGAGGCCCTCAACTATCTAAGCGGGATCACCGGCTCTTGCCACTGCATGGGCGGCCCGGCGATGACCCATCACTTGCACTCCTCCGCCACCTTGTCGAGCGCCTGGTCGATGCCCTTGAGCGAATAGGTATCGGTGGTCTTGGTGCCGTGCGTCGACTCGCTCTTGACTACGAGGTCCGAGCCTTTCCGCATGGCATCGACCATCTGCGTCTCGTCGGCGGCGTTCTTGATCCAGGCACCGTCGTTCTCGGTGTACATCGCGTAGTTGGTTGAGCCGATGGTGGCGGTGGCTTCGACCCCGGACTTCTGCGGATAGCCGACAATGACCGAGACCTCGTTCTTCACCTTCTCGGCTGGGCGCGTCGAGACGAAGAAATAAGATGGGTCGCGACTGCGCCCGGGCGGATCGGTCACCCCCTTGGTGGGCTTGGAAAGCGCAAAGCAGACCTTTTTGCCGCCGGGCGATGCCTGATAGGCGCCCCAGTCGCCGAACTGCCCGAGCAGCACGGCCTGCTCAGTGGGATTGGGCTTGGCGTCGGCCTTGGTATCTTTCTTGGCGTCTTTTTTCGCTTCGGTCTTGGTTTCGTGTTTGGTTTCATGTTTGGCCGGCTTGGCCGGCTTCTTGTGCGTCTGCGCGTGGGCCGCCGTGCCACAGGCCAAGGCGGCGGTCAGAATCGCGATCGCGGGTCTTTGCCAAAAGTTTCTTGTCATCGGGCCCTACCGGTTGAGTGATGCAACGGCGTCGCCGTCCCTAAGTATCGCTGAATATTAGCGCATTAGAAGCGAAAATCGGCAATGTGAAGGCGGCATTGCGCCGCCCCCGTAACCCCCACGCGGCGGCAAGGTCATTCGCCCGCCGACGCTGTGCTATGGCTCTATTCGGACACTACCACAGTTCTCGACCGGACCGCCATGAAAGCCCTGCTCTGCACCCGTTACGGCACGCCCGACGACCTTGAATTGGCCGATATCCCCGACCCCATGCCCGCACCAGGCGAAGCGGTGGTGCGTATCGAGGCCGCAGCGCTCAATTTCTTCGACACGCTGATCATCGCCGGAAAATACCAATTCAAGCCGCCGATGCCGTTCTCGCCGGCGGCGGAATTCGCCGGTACGGTGGAGCGGCTCGGTAACGGCGTGAGCGGCTTAGAGGTGGGCGAGCGCGTACTCGGTTATGCCGTCTATGGCGCTGCCCGCCAGCGCATCGCCATCGCCGCCGCCAAGCTGGTGCGGATTCCGGACGGGCTCGACTTCGACCATACCGCCGGTCTCTGCGTTACCTACGGCACCACGCTCTATGCGCTGAAAGATCGCGCCCGGCTGAAAAGCGGCGAGACGCTTGCCGTCCTGGGCGCGTCCGGCGGCGTTGGGCTTGCGGCAATCGAGCTCGGCAAGCTCATGGGCGCGCGCGTCATCGCCTGTGCCTCCTCGGCGGAGAAGCTTGACTTCGCACGCCAGCACGGCGCCGACGAGGGCATCGACTACGCCAAGGAGGACCTGAAAGACGCCCTCCGCCATGTCACCGGCGGCCGCGGCGCCGACGTGATCTACGATCCTGTCGGCGGTCCTTACGCGGAAGCGGCCCTGCGTTCGATCGCCTGGGAGGGACGTTTTCTGGTCATCGGCTTTGCCGCCGGCGAGATACCAAAATTGCCGCTCAACTTGGTACTGCTGAAAAGCTGCGACGTGCTCGGCGTGTTCTGGGGCTCGTGGATCGAGCGCGATCCGGCCGGCCATCGCGCCAACACCGAGCAGCTGCTGGCCTGGTGCGCCGAACGAAAACTGTCGTCGCATGTGCACGCGGTCTATCCGCTCGCCGAGGCGCCGGCCGCGCTCAAAGCCATCGCCGCCCGCAAGGTGATGGGCAAGGTGATTCTGCGGCCGTAGGTCACACGGATGCTGTCGTCGTCGTCGGCTTAGACGCTTTCGCTCTTTAGCGCTTCCAACGCCTTGCGCGCCGCGTCGCGGTGAAACGGCCGGATATGGTCGGAGACGAGCTTGATGGCGGCGGCCAGCACCGCGGCATCGTCGGCATAGCCGATCACCGGCAGCATGTCGGGAATGGCATCAGTCGGCAATACGAAATAGGCGATGGCGCCGACCAGCACGGCCTTCACGGAGAGCGGGGTATCGCGGTCAAACGCGCAGTAATAGGCGGCGAGCAGATCTTCGGCGAAAGGAATATGGGCGAGCACGCGCCCCAATTTGCGCCAGAAATCGCGGCGGAGCGCGCCTTCGTCGCCTTGCTCGCGTCGCCAGAATGCCGCGCGTGCGAAATCCATGGCTAATAGGTAGGCGGCAAAAGCAGGCGCTGCAAGGTCTCAGGCGGCCCGCGCCACCAGCCGGTGCACGTCGCCGCCCGAAGCGCGACCGACATCTTCCTCGAACAGGATCGTGTGGTCGGCCAGCGCGCCGCGCACGAGATCGTTGTCGAAGGCGGTGTAGAGCCGCTCATTTTCGTCGCGCCGGCCGGCATCGGGCGTCATGCGCCAGCTCAGGTAAAGCACGCCGCCGGACGTGAGAATCGTCATCAGCCGGGACACCGCCGGCACGATTTCCGCAAGCGGCAAATGCATGATGACGGTCTCGCAGCACACGTTCTCGAAATGCTGCGCCGGAATTCCCTCCAATTCCGGCAGCGCGGCCCATTCGAATTCGATCTGCGGATAGCGCGCGCGGGCCTGCGCCAGCAGTCCCTCGGAAGCATCGTAACCGATGGTCGGATATCCATTGGCGACAAGCCAGGCGGCCTCTCTTCCGCTGCCGCAGCCGATGTCGGCGGTAAGGCCGGGCCGGAAAAAGCGCCGGAACAGCGCGTAGAGGTCGGCCGGCTCTTCCTGCGCAAGCCAGCGCTGCGCATAGGCCGGGGCGGCCGAATCGTAGGCCTCTAGCGTTGCCCGATCCATCGACCCTCGCAATGAGCCCCGTTTGATACTACCTCTATGACTGGCAAGACCTTACGAGGCTTTCATGTCCTGGTCATTGAATATCGGCCGGGTGGCCGGCACGGTGGTGCGCATCCACCTGACCTTTCTGCTTTTTCTCGCGTGGATTTTCGCGGCGAGCTACGCCGCGGGCGGCGCGGCGACCGCTTGGGACAGTCTCGCCTTCATGGTGCTGCTGTTCCTCTGCGTGCTGCTGCATGAGTTCGGTCACATCTTTACCGCCCGCGCTTTCGGCGTGCCGACCCCCTATGTGACGCTGCTGCCGATCGGCGGCGTCGCACAGCTCGAGCGCATTCCCGAGGAGCCGTGGGAGGAATTTCTCATCGCCATCGCCGGCCCGCTGGTGAACGTCGTCATCACGCTTGTGCTGGTCTATGTCGCCGGCGCCGATCTGCAGTCCTCCGCCGCCATGGCGGTCGACAACATGCACATTCCGCTCATCGATCGACTGGCGGCGGTCAACCTGTTCCTCGCGCTGTTCAATCTGATCCCCGCCTTCCCGATGGATGGCGGTCGCGTGCTGCGCGCGCTGCTTGCCACCCGCTTCGGCTATGTGCGTGCGACCGAGGTGGCGGCTTCGATCGGCCAGTTCGTCGCTTTCGCGCTCGGCTTCATCGGGCTCATGTACAATCCGATCCTGATTTTCATCGCCATCTTCGTCTATCTCGCCGCCGCTTCGGAAGCGCACATGGTGGCGCTGCGCGCGGCCTCGCGCGGCGTGCCGGTGAGCCATGCCATGATGACCCAACTCGAATCGCTGTCGCCGCAGGCGCATCTGGACGAGGCGGTGCAGACATTGCTGCACACCGGGCAGGGCGAATTCCCGGTGGTGGACGGCACGGGCAAGCCGGTCGGCGTGCTCGATCGCGGCGCGCTCATCAGGGCGATCAAGACCCTGGGTCCGGACGCCCGCGTGTCGGATGCCATGAGCGCGGCGTTGCCGACGGTGAGCCAACGCGCGACGCTGGAACAGGCGTTCAAGCTGTTGCAACAAAAGCAAGCGCCGGCGGTCGGCGTGGTCGACGCCAATGGCGCGCTGGTCGGGCTGGTCACCGGCGAGACCATTGCCGAAATGATGATGTTGCAGGGCGCGCTGCCCGAAGGGCTGCGCGGTCCTTGGGGCCGACCGGCGGGGGATGTGGGCGCGAGCAGCTGACGCGGGCTCTTCGACTCCTGCAGGCTCTTGCTATAATTTGCCGTTCGGTCTTCCTCCGTCTTTTTTTGCCAAGTCTGCTTATCTGGCGCCATTCGCCCCTGGGGCTTTATCGAGCGCCGCAAGGCGCGTCGTGAGCATGTGGCGCAATTCGGCGAGTTCGGCTTGCTGGCGTTCGATCAGCTGACGCTGGCGCGCGATCTCCGTCTGTTGCGCCTTCCACTGTTGCAGCAGCAGCGGGACGATCTCGATGTACTGCACCGAGTCGGGCCGCTGCGCGCTGTCGCGCACCACCAGCTCCGGCATCACCTGCGCGACCTCCTCGGCGATCAGCCCGTAGTGTGCCGCGTTAGGCTCGCTCTTATAGCGGAAGGAAACCGGCCGCAGTTGCGCAAGCCTGGCCGCTGAGCCGGACAGCGGCCTGATGTCTTTCTTGTAGCGAGCCGAGGAGGTCACGACGCCGAGCTGTCCGGCGGAGTTGACGACCACGGTGGCGCCCGACAGCGCGTGACCGGAGATGCCGGCAATGAAAGTCGCGGTCTGCCCGGTGCCGATGCGCGTGACGTTGCTCTCGCTGCCATTGACGCCGGCATGGCCGATATAGATGTCGTTGCTGCCGGACGTGGTCAACTTGCCGGCGCCGAAGCCCAGGGCGATGTTGTTGCCGCCGGAGGTGAGCCCAAGCAGGGCCCAGGTGCCGATGGCGGCGTTGTTGTTGCCGCCCGCTTTCGCATTGAGCGCCTGATAGCCGAACGCGACGTTGCCGGTGCCGGTGGAATTGGAGTAGAGAGCGAAATAGCCGTCGGCGGTGTTGCCATAGCCGGTAGTGTTGGAGGCGAGCGCGGCGTAGCCGCTGGCGGCGTTGTCGTAGCCGGTGGTGTTCGCATCGAGTGCCTGATAACCGAACGCGACGTTGCCATAACCGGTGGTGTTGGCGAAGAGCGCAAAATAGCCGCTGGCAATGTTGGCGTGGCCGGTGGTGTTATAGTAGAGCGCATTATAGCCATTGGCGGTGTTGCCGTAACCGGTCGTGTTGAAATAGAGCGCGCCATGGCCGCTGGCGGTATTGTAGGAACCGGTGGTGTTGGAGTAGAGCGCTCGATAGCCGCCGGCGGCGTTGTAGGAACCGGCGGTGTTCGAGTAGAGCGCAGAGGAGCCGCTGGCGGTGTTGCGGATGCCGTTAGTGTTGGAGTAGAGCGCTCGATAGCCGCTGGCGGTGTTTTCGGCGCCGGTCGTGTTGTAGAATAGCGCCTCGAATCCGCTGGCAGTGTTGTAGGACCCGATGGTGTTGGAGTAGAGCGTGGTAGCGCCGCTGGCGGTGTTATTGTTGCCGGTGGTGTTTGAGTAGAGCGCCGCGCGGCCGCTGGCGGCATTGTATGAGCCCGTGGTGTTGGAGTAGAGCGCGTAATAGCCGTCGGCGGTGTTATTGTTGCCGCCGTTCTCGTTAGCCAGCGCTTCACTACCGGTGGCGGTGTCGCTGGGATCGAGGCTGCCGGCGCTGGCAACGGCCGGCCAGAGACAGATCGCCGCGGCCAGTAACCAAATTGATGGACATTTGGACTGATGGTTGATCGAACGGATCGCCCCCTTTGGCATTGCCAGTTCTCCTCTGTTGAAAGTCGGTTGATGCAAACTCTGTCGCCCCGACGCCGCCTCGCCCGTTACCGGCGTCCGCAATCACCTCCGTCGTGGACTGGGCGACAAGATACACGGTGAGTGATGGGGTCGACACCAGCCCCTGACACGATGGCGCGTGCGGTCTGCAGGCGTGCCGCGCCGTCATGGCCAGCACGTTAGCGCTGGCGGCGTGCGGCTTAAGGAGAGCGAGACAATTAGGTCGATGGCGCCCCAACGCGAGCCTGCCTATCTGCGGCGATTTGTCTCTGCGGCTTCGTCGACCGCGGCAAGACGCGTCGCGAGCATTCCATGCAATTCGGTAAGTTCAGCTCGCAGCCGCGCGATCTCTGCTTCCTGCCGTGCGTTTAATTCTCGCTCCCGCGCATTCTCCGCTTCCTGTCGCGCGTTCAGCTTGCGCTGCCGCGCGATCTCCGCCTGTTGCGCCTTCCACTGTTGCAGCAGCAGCGGAACGATCTCGATGTACTGCACCGAGTCCGGCCGGTTCTGCTTGTCTCGCACCACCAGCTCCGGCATCACCTGCGCGACCTCCTCGGCGATCAGCCCGTAGTGCGTCGCGTTAGGCTCGCTCTTGTAGCGGAAAGAAACCGGCCGCAGCTGCGCCAGCTTTCCCCCAGCCGATGAGCCGGCAAGCGGCTTGATGTCTTTCTTATAGCGGGCCGAGGACGTGACCACGCCGAGCTGCCCGGCCGAATTGACGACCACTGTAGCGCCGGACAGCGCCACACCGGAGATGCCCGCGATGAAAGTCTTGGTCTGGCCGGTGCCGATGCGCGTGACATTGCTTTCGCTGCCGTTGATCCCGGCGTTGCCGACATAGATGTTGTTGTTGCCGGTCTTGGTCAACTTGCCGGCGCCGAAGCCCAGCGCGATGTTGTTGCCGCCGGAGGTAAGCCCAAGCAAGGCCCAGGTGCCGATGGCGGCGTTGTTGATGCTGCTGCCCGTGGTTGCCATGAGCGCCTGATAGCCGTACGCGACGTTGCCGGTGCCGGTGGTGTTGGCGTAGAGCGCATAATAACCGTCGGCGGTGTTGCCGTAGCCGGTGGTGTTTGCGTAGAGCGCATAATAGCCGCTGGCGGTGTTGTCGTAGCCGGTGGTGTTGGACCTGAGCGCGTAAGCGCCGCTGGCTGAGTTCCGGGCGCCGGTGGTGTTGGCGTAGAGCGCGGCAAAGCCGTTGGCGGTGCCGAAGAGGCCGGTGGTGTTGGCGTAGAGCGCGAAATTGCCGCTGGCGGTGTTGTAGGCGCCGGTGGTGTTGGAGTAGAGCGCCTGAAAGCCATTGGCGGTGCTGTCGGAGCCGGTGGTGTTGGCGGAGAGCGCGTAAGCGCCGCTGGCGGTGTTGAAGTAGCCGGTGGTGTTGAGATAGAGCGCCTGATAGCCGCTGGCGGTGTTCTCGTGGCCGCTGGTGTTTTCGACGAGCGCCTCGTAGCCGCTGGCAGTATTGTACGAGCCGGTGGTGTTGCTGAAGAGCGCTCCATAGCCGCTGGCGGTGTTGGCGCCGCCCGTGGTGTTGACGTAGAGCGCGTTAGCGCCATCGGCGGTGTTAAAGTCGCCGCCGTTCGCGCTATCCTCATTGGCGAGCGCTCCAGACCCGGTGGCGGTGTCGTGAGCGCCGAGTGAGCCCGCACTAGCAAGGGCCGGCCAGAAAGAGATCGCCGCGGCCAGCAGCCACGCTGACGGATGTTGGGACGCATGGTTGATCGAACGCATTTTTCCCATTGGCATGGACGGTTCTCCCCCTGTTTGAAACTCAGTTGATGCAAACTGTCGCCACCGGCGCAGGTTCGCCCGTTGGCGGCATCCGCAATCACCTCCGTCGAGGATTGGGAGCGATAGGATACACGGTTGAGTGAGGGGGTCGAGATCATGGCGACGCGCGCAAACAAGCATCCGGCGCGTGGCGCACGCCACCACGCCCGGAGGCCGGCTAGCAAACGGCAACGATCAGGTCAGTTGGGCTCGACCTCCGCTCATCGGGCGCTATTGGCTCCTGGGGCTTTATCGAGCGCTGCAAGGCGCGTCGCGAGCATTCGACGCAATTCGGCCAGTTCAGCCCGCAGCCGTGCATTCTCCGCTTCCTGCCGCGCGTTCAGTTCGCGCTGCGCCTTCCACTGTTGCAGCAGCAACGGGACGATCTCCAGGTACTGCACCGAGTCAGGCCGGTTCTTGCTGTCGCGCACCACCAGCTCCGGCATCACCTTCGCGACCTCTTCGGCGATCAGACCGTAATGCGTCGCGTTAGGCTCGCTCTTGTAGCGGAAGGAAACGGGCCGCAGCTGCGCCAGCTTTCCCCCAGCCGATGAGCCGGCAAGCGGCTTGATGTCCCTCTTGTAGCGGGCCGAGGACGTCACGACGCCGAGCTGGCCGCTGGAATTGACGACTACGGTAGCCCCCGACAGCGCCACGCCGGAGATGCCGGCGATGAAGGTCGCGGTCTGGCCGGTGCCGATGCGGGTGACGTTGCTCTCGCTGCCGTTGATGCCGCCATGGCCGATGTAGATATTGCTGTTGCCCGAAGTCGTGTGGCTGCCGGCACCGGTGCCCAGCGCGATGTTGCTGTTGCCAGCAGTGAGCGCAAGCAGGGCATTGGTGCCGAGGGCAACGTTGTTGATGCTGCTGCCTGTGCTCGCCTTGAGCGCCTGATAGCCGTACGCGACGTTGCCGGTGCCGGTGGTGTTGGCGTAGAGCGCATAATAACCGTCGGCGGTGTTGCCGTAGCCGGTGGTGTTTTGGGCGAGCGCGTAAAGGCCGCTGGCGATGTTGGAGTAGCCGGTGGTGTTGGATTGGAGCGCGCCACGGCCGGTGGCGGTGTTGCCAGAGCCGGTGGTGTTGCGGTAGAGCGCGCCAAGCCCGATGACGGTGTTGTTGTTGCCGGTGGTGTTGGAGTAGAGCGCCTGCATGCCGCTGGCGGTGTTGTAGAAGCCGGTGGTGTTGGAGTAGAGCGCTTCATAGCCGTCGGCGGTGTTGCCGTAGCCGGTGGTGTTGGAGTAGAGCGCGTAATAGCCGCTGGCGGTGTTGTCGTGGCCGGTGGTGTTGGAGAAGAGCGCCTCATAGCCGCTGGCGGTGTTGTAGGTGCCGGTGGTGTTGGAGAAGAGCGCCTCATAGCCGCTGGCGGTGTTCTCGTGGCCGGTGGTGTTGGAGTAGAGCGCGCCGTAGCCGCTGGCGGTGTTGTGGTCGCTGGTGGTGTTGGAGTAGAGCGCGTAAACGCCGTTGGCGGTGTTGTCGAGGCCGGTGGTGTTGTGGTAGAGCGCGAAATTGCCGCTGGCGGTGTTATTGTTGCCTGTGGTGTTGGAGAAAAGCGCCTCATAGCCGCTGGCCGTGTTGCCGTAGCCGGTGGTGTTGTAGGGGAGCGCCCACGTTCCGCTGGCGGTGTTGTCATCGCCGGTGGTGTTGAAGTAGAGCGCCTGGAAGCCGTCGGCGGTGTTGTTGGCGCCGCCGCACTCGTGGGCGAGCGCTTCCGTGCCGGTGGCGGTGTCGCCGGAGCCGAGTCCACAGGCGCCGGCAACGGCCGGGCAGAGACACATCGTCGCGGCCAGTAGCCACATTGACGGACATTTTGACGGATGGTTGATCGAACGGATGATTCCCTTTGGCATGGAACGGTTCTCCCCCTGTTTGCAATCGGTTGATGCAACGCTTGCGCCCCCGACGCCGCTTCGCCCATTGCCGGCGTCAAGGATTTAGAGCGACAGGATACCCCTTTTAGGGGTGGGGTTGAAGAAGTTGCGCCGCTCCCGCAATAAGCGTCCGGCACGTGGCGCACGCCGCGCCCGAAGGCCGGCTCACCGCCTGTCGGCCGGCGAAGTATCAGTCGTGCTCGACGCCTCGTCCCCGCTCTAATTCATCGTCACCTCGTGCGGGAAGCAGCGGCCAATTCCTGCATCGGGATGGCGGTTGCTTCCACGCCGAACGTCACTATATTGCGCCGCAACAGCGCGTCGCGGGCTCACAGGATTGCCATTCGGCAATCCTGTTGTTTTTGGGAAAGACGGATTTCCTTCGGAAATCCTTTTGCTGGCTCGCGCTTTGCTTTCTGGGACTCGCATGAACCTTCGCAACGTTGCCATCATCGCCCATGTCGACCATGGCAAGACCACGCTGGTCGACAGGCTGCTGCAGCAATCGGGCGTCTATCGCGAGAACCAGCGCGTGGTCGAGCGCGCCATGGATTCCAACGATCTCGAGCGCGAGCGCGGCATCACCATCCTGGCCAAAGTAACGTCTGTGGTCTGGAAGGGCGCGCGTATCAATATCGTCGACACGCCGGGCCACGCCGATTTCGGCGGCGAGGTCGAGCGCATCCTCAACATGGTGGACGGCGCGCTGGTGCTGGTCGACGCCGCCGAGGGCCCGCTGCCGCAAACCAAATTCGTGGTGTCGAAGGCGCTGAAGATGGGGTTGAAGCCCATCGTCGTCATCAACAAGGTCGACCGCTCCGACGCGCGCGCAACCCAAGTGGTCAACGAGGTGTTCGACCTGTTCGCCGCGCTCGACGCGACCGACGAGCAGCTCGATTTTCCCATCCTCTACGGCTCGGCGAAGGAAGGCTGGATGGCGCCGAAGCTTGAGGGACCGAAAGAGTCGATGGCGCCGCTGTTTGATCTCGTGCTCAAGCATGTGAAATCGCCGCACGTGGAAGACGGGCCGTTCCGCATGCTCGGCACCATCCTGGAAGCCAATCCCTATCTCGGCCGCATCGTCACCGGACGCATCACCTCCGGCTCGGTCAAGCCCAACCAGAGCGTCAAGGTGCTAGACCGGGAGGGCAACCTGATCGAACAGGGCCGCGTCACCAAGCTCTTGGCGTTCCGCGGCCTCGAACGCTCCGCCGTTGAGGAAGCGGAAGCCGGCGACATTGTCGCGGTCGCCGGCCTGCCCAACGCCACCGTGTCGAACACCATCTGCGCGCCGGAGGTCGAGGCGCCGCTGCCGGCGCAGCCGATCGATCCGCCGACGCTGGCGATGATCTTTCGCGTCAACGATTCCCCGCTCGCCGGCACCGAAGGCGACAAGGTCACCGGCCGTATGATCCGCGACCGGCTGTTGCGCGAGGCGGAGGGCAATGTGGCGCTGCGCGTGCGCGAGTCGGACGAGAAGGACGCCATGGAGGTCGCCGGGCGCGGCGAATTGCAGCTCGGCATCCTGATCGAGACCATGCGGCGCGAGGGCTATGAGCTGTCGGTGTCGCGGCCGAAAGTGCTGTTGCGCGAGGACGAAAGGACCGGCGCGGTGCTGGAGCCAATCGAGGAGGTCGTCATCGACCTCGACGAGGAGCATTCCGGTATCGTGGTGCAGAAAATGGCCGAGCGCAAAGCCGAAATGCTGGAGATGCGTCCGTCCGGCGGCCACCGCCTGCGGCTCGTCTTCCACGCGCCGACACGCGGGCTGATTGGCTACCAGGGCGAATTGCTTACCGATACGCGCGGCACCGCCATCATGAACCGGTTATTCCACGGCTATGCGCCGTTCAAAGGGCCCATCCAGGGCCGCCGCAACGGCGTGCTGATTTCCAACGACCAGGGCGACGCGGTCGCCTATGCCCTGTGGAATCTTGAGGACCGCGGGCCGATGATGATCGACCCCGGCTGGAAAGTATACAAAGGCATGATCGTCGGCGAGCACACCCGGGGCAACGACCTTGTCGTCAACGTGCTCAAGGGCAAGAAGCTCACCAATATCCGCACCACCTCCAAGGACGAGGCGGTGCGGCTGATCCCGCCGGTCCGCATGACGCTGGAGAAGGCGCTCGCCTATATCGAGGACGACGAATTGGTCGAGGTGACGCCGAAGTCGATCCGGCTGCGCAAGAAGCTCCTGGACGAGAACGACCGCCGAAAGGAAGAGCGCCAGCGCGCAGCCGAGGCGGTTTAAGAATCGCAGCCAATTCGAATCACCGGGCCTGCCAGCGCGGGCGGCCCGCAACACTTGCGCCATTTTGGCACGACCACCCGCCATTTGGGGCGCACATTACCCCGTACACGCACGCGATTCGACTTTCCAACGGCGCCATTTTCGCCGCCTGTGACCTGTAATCCACACTGGTAACGTTTCGTTAACGATAGGACTTGAAGGGCGCGGAGTTCATTGCTTGAATTCAAACATGAGTACCACCCTGATCGAGATTCGCCGCGCCAAGCCGTCCGATGCGACGGCGGTTGCCGGCACGCATGACACGGCCTGGCGCGCCGCCTATCAGGGCATCATCCCGGGCAATGAGCTCGACAAGCTGATCAACCGGCGCGGGCCGGACTGGTGGGACTCGGCGATCCGCAAAGGCAGCCGCATCACCATTCTGCAGTTCGGCGAGCAGATCGCCGGCTACGCCAATTACGGCCGCAACCGCGCGCGCAGCCTGTTCTACGACGGGGAGGTGTACGAGATTTATCTGCGCCCCGAGTTTCAGGGCCTCGGCTTCGGCCGCCGGCTGTTCAACGCCGCGCGCAAGGATCTGCTGCAGAGCGGGCTGAAGAGCCTGGTCGTCTGGGCGCTGTCCGACAACGAGCCAGCGGTGGAATTCTATCGTGCGCTCGGCGGCCGCGCGGTCGCGCGCTCCTCCGAACGCTTTGGCTCAAAGAGCCTCGACAAGGTCGCCTACGCCTGGCAGGGCTGAGCCTTCCGCCCGATTCATTCCCAACCTGACGCGCTGGACATCGGCGGCGGCACGCCGTTCTGCGCGCAGGCCGCGTGCAGCGTGTTGAGCAGCAGACAGGCAATGGTCATCGGTCCGACGCCGCCGGGCACCGGGGTAATGGCGCCGGCAACCTCGCGCGCCTCGCGCGCGACGTCGCCGACAATGCGCGATTTGCCGCCCTCGCCCGGCACGCGGTTGATGCCGACATCGATCACCGTCGCGCCCGGCTTGAGCCAATCGCCGCGGATCATCTCGGGCCGCCCGATCGCGGCGAGCAGCAAATCCGCCCGCCGGCAGACTGCGGGCAAGTCGCGCGTCCTTGAATGGGCGATGGTGACGGTGGCGTTCTCGGCCAGCAGCAATTGCGCCACCGGTTTGCCGACAATATTGGAGCGGCCGACCACCACCGCCTCCATGCCGGCGAGCGAGGCGTGCACGGTCTTGGCCAGCAGCACGCAGCCGAGCGGCGTGCAGGGCACCAGGCCGGGCAAGCCGCTGGCGAGCCTCCCGACGTTGAGCGGATGGAATCCGTCAACGTCCTTTTCAGGATCGACCGCGGCGATCACTTTGTGCGCGTCGATCTGCGCCGGCAGCGGCAGCTGCACCAGAATGCCATTGACCTGCGGATTTGCATTCAACTCGGCGATGAGCGCGAGCAAGTCCGCTTCGCTGGTCGTCCCGGGCAGCTTGCGGTCGAAGGCGCGCATGCCCGATTCGAGCACCGCTTTCGATTTGCTGCGGACATAAACATCGCTCGCGGGATTGTCGCCGACCAGGATAACGGCAAGCCCCGGCACCAGGCCGCGATCGCGACGCAGCCGGTGCACGGCGTCGCTGACCTTACCGCGCAAGTCCGCCGCGGCCGCTTTGCCTTCGATGATGCGCGCGGTCATTGCCTCCAACCCATCGTCGGGCAATCCGGTTACCACTAGCCTTTGCGCGCGGACTTGCAAAGTAAAGCGCGTCTATTGAGCGATGGACGCCCTCTCAAGCGCCGCGATCAAGGCCGGGCCGTCGCCGGCAATGACGAGGCGCTTGATGCGGGAAGACGTGCCGGCAACGATCGCCACATCGCGTGCCGGCACGGCGAGCGTCCTGGCAATCAGCCGTGTAAGCGCCGCATTGGCCTCGCCCTCGCTCGCCGCCGCCCGAACGCGCGCCTTCAACAGCGGGCGGCCGTCGGCCAAGACCTCGATGCCGTCGATGGCGTCGCGGCCACCTTTGGGCGTCAGCCGCACTGCGAGCGCCACGCCGTTTCCGGCGAGGGCCCAGGGCCGTGGCGCGGCCGGTGGCACTTAGATGAACAGCCGCAGGTAGAGCCAGAAAATGAGCTGCCGCAGGAACAGCAGGCCGATGATCAGAATGACCGGCGAGATGTCGATGCCGCCCAGGTTGGGCAGCAGGTTGCGGATCGGCCGCAACGCCGGCTCGGTGACCCGGTAGAGGAATTCAGCGACGCCGGCCACGATCTGATTGCGCGTGTTGACCACGTTGAAGGCGATCAGCCAGGACAGCACCGCGGCCGCGATCAAAATCCAGATGTAGAGGGTAATGATCGTGTCAACCAGCCAAAGAAAGGGATTCATCGCGCGCTCCGTCGTCTGGCCGGATGAATAGCCGCTTGCTTGGCGGAGGGAAAGGGGGCGCGACGCAGCCACGCGCGGGCTTTTGCGCGGCTGCCGCGTCCTTGACAGCCCATAGGCCGGGTCCTAAATGGCGCCCACTCGCCGCATTATTCGCGCAACGGCGCCGCCCGTTGCCCTTTGGCGGGGCCGTAGCTCAGTTGGGAGAGCGCCTCGTTCGCAATGAGGAGGTCAGGGGTTCAAATCCCCTCGGCTCCACCACCTACCATCGAAAATGCCTAATGTAATTGGACTTTTTGGGCAACGGGATTTTTCTACCCCACTTGCAGCCCCACCAAATGAAATTGCGTCAGAGTTGCCCAAGGAGGCACTTAGGTTAGGTCATTCGATTCCAAGTCTAGGACGGCCGCCCCTACGGAAGGTCGTCGAAAAATCCCGGTTGGTCAGGATCGCGCTTTTCTTCTGTCTCTTCGGTAGTGGCTTCCGGCGTTCCTTTCAACTCAGCCTGAGCTTGGAAGAATCCTTCCGCAAATGTTGAAAGCATCTGCACCTTTCGATCTTCATCGATGCGAGGAATATCGGCGGCATCGATCACAGCTAATTCGCGCTCTCCGTTTGGAGCGCTGAAATCCAGAATCTCAAACTTGGCATTTTCCAAGTCCGGGTCTTGCAACAAGACTTCTTCGACAAGGGTGACGAAAAGCGAAAGCCGCTCCTTAGCAAGCGGATTTTGTCGCCAAAAGCTGAACCACGGAAAATAAAATTGACCACCAACGCCGTAAATCATCGGGCCTTCAAAGGGCACCATCAATCCGCGTGCAACCGGGTAGTAGCGAAGGTCAATGGACTGGTAGAAGTCGGGCGACACTCCCGCAAAATGATCGCGGATGAGCGGCAGTACGCCCAACAAATTTTCCCGAACAGCCTCCCGTTTGACGCCGCGCTTGATCCCTTCAACGACTTGGTCATACGGGACGTGCAACACGAAAAGATCGGTGACGGCGGCAAACAGCGGATTGTAACTGAAGCGCGGCGGGTTGGTCGCAAGCCTCACCAAAATGTTTTTCACGCGAACCGGATTGTCGCGCCAGTTCCGGGCCAGATGTTGAAGCGAAGGGACTTTCAATTCAGGCATGCGCATGCACCATCATTGAATGCCAAACGGACTTGGCGCTTTCGAATAAAAGCGCGCGATCTGCATATCGTCGATCTTCATTCCCGGCCTAACTGAACCGGCGTGATTCCAAATTTGATCCCAAGGGCCGCCAGCGACATGGCTTAGCGTCACAAGGTCGCTTGCGCTCATGCGGCTATAAAATTCAACGATCTGCTCAAGAAGAGCCGCAGTATCGGAATCAAATTGATAATCAACGATTCGGGTTGAACCGTCTACCGGATCAATTCGCGTCGCCCGATTCTTCACAGGCGCGCGATCAAAATTTTTGAATTCTCGATACAAGTACGGAAGAACTGGCCCGAAATCCCAAGCTTCGAATTTTTGCTTCACCAACGGCTGGTGAAGCTGGACGAGCGACCACGCATGGCAAAAATAAACGAGTTTTTGCAGAGCCGTGTGGGTCACGGGTCTGCCTCGCTGCTCGCAGTAATCAAGGATGAAATTGGCTACCGCCCGTCCATCATATGCCATGTGATTCGGCTTGGTTTCGTTCTTGTTCCGTTCTAGTCTGGTTTTTGGGGCGGCGCAAGGGTGGCCTGACTAATCCCCCGTCTTCCACAGGGGAAATCATGTCGGATCGGGAATTCGCGTTTCCGGACAACGGGTACGGCTATGCTGCGCCAAATCTGCCGGGGTTTGTGATGCCGACGCTCGAATTCAAGGGCAAACCTTTCGTGTACTCGCACCACCTTTCGGTGCCCTTCCGGGAGCTTGTCATCGATCCAAAGAAGAGCTTGCCCGGCGGCAAGAAGGCATCGCTTGACGACAACCTCATTATCCACGGCGACAACCTTGAAGCGCTCAAAGCGCTGTTGTCCCGCTACGCAGGCAAGGTGGACGTAATCTACATCGATCCGCCCTACAACACCGGGACCGAAGGTTGGGCTTACAACGATAACGTCAATTCGCCGCTCATGAAGGAGTGGCTAGGCAAAGTCGTGGATCGTGATGACTTGGAGCGCCACGACAAATGGCTCTGCATGATGTGGCCGCGATTGCAGCTTCTCCATGAGCTTTTGGCGGCGGACGGCGTTTTTTTAGTGAGCGTAGACGACAACGAAGTTCACAGACTTCGAATGTTGTTGGATGAAATCTTCGGTGAGGAATCCTTTCTCGCTCAATTTACGTGGAAGAGTCGCAAGTTTCCTGACTCCCGCTCAGTCACCGGGATTTCAACGGACCACGAATACATTCTGGCCTACCAAAGTTCTTCCGGAATGGGCTTCCGTGGAGTTGATCGAGATGAAACGAAATTCCAGAATCCTGATAATGACTCGCGTGGCCCGTGGATGAGTCGTAGCATGTTAGGATTGGCTACGGCCCAACAACGACCGAACCTTCACTTTTCAATCGTTGATCCAAAAACTCGCGTCGAATATGCGCCTCCAAAAAACAGAGGTTGGCGCTACTCGCGCGATAGACTTGAAGCAATGATTAAGGAAGGCCGCGTTCTCTTTCCAAAGAAGGAAGATGGCCGACCACGGGAGAAGAAGTTTCGTAATGAACTCCAAAATGCTTTCGTCGCGTTCCCTACGATCATTGACGATGTTTTCACCGCTGATGGCACCGCCGAACTTCGTGAGATATTCGGCACACAGACGTTTGACTTTCCCAAACCGTCACAGCTGCTCGAAAAGCTGATTGAACAGGTTGTAACGGATGATGCGATAGTACTTGACTCATTTGCGGGTTCAGGAACGACCGCTCATGCCGCATTGAAACTGAGTAATGCTAGCGGAGTACGCATCAAATTCATTTTGGTCGAATGTGAGAAATATGCGGACACGTTAACCGCCGAGCGAGTCCGACGAGTTATCAACGGTGTGCCGAAGGCCAAGGAAGACCCTTTGAAAAAGGGGCTTGGTGGCTCGTTTACGTATTGCGGACTCGGCCAACCAATCGAGCTTGAAAGCTTCTTCGAAGGCAAGGGCGCGCCGCAATACGAGCAAGTAGCCCGATATGTTGTTTACACCGCAACAGGTCAGTCGGCCGATGCTCCCGCCGAACCTCGCAAGGACTGGTTTGTTGCGGAGTCGGGCGGCTACCGCATTCACCTGATCTACAAGCCGGACCTCGCATTCATGCGGAGCAACGAGTCCGCACTGACACTCGACTTGGCAACGCAGATCGAAAAGGGCGCTAAGGGCAAGCCGATTCTTGTCTATGCCGCTGCAAAATTTATGTCACAGGCCGATTTGACACGGCGCGGCATTACGTTCTGCCAGCTTCCCTATTCGGTCCACCGCGTGTTGGGTGAGGCTCCCGATGCGACTTAAAGACTATCAGAGCGGCGCGCTCGATACGCTTTCCGCCTATCTCAAACTCTTGGCGGAAAGCACTGCCAAAGCCGAAAAGACCAGCGCGGCTATCGCAGCGTTGCCGGACGACTTGCGGGCGAGCGTTCCCGCGCCACAGGAGCCGACTGTTGCCGCATGGGATGAGGCACGCAAGAACGGCGTCGCGGCCTCGCCCGATCCTTGGCGCGAGCTAAATGATGGCACGGACCGGTCCATCCCGCATATCTGCCTGAAGCTGCCAACCGGCGGCGGCAAAACTTTGCTTGCTGCGCACGGCGTTGACCGGATCATGGTCAGTCATTTCGGTCGAACGACAGGCTTCGTTCTGTGGATCGTGCCATCGGACGCGATCTACACGCAAACCAAGGTGCAGCTTTCCGACCGCAGCCATCCGATACGCCAGACCCTCGACCGAGCAAGCGGCGGTCGCGTCAAGATTCTGGAAAAGCTTGACGGCTTCGCGGGGCAAGACGTTGAGGAAAAACTTTGCGTGATGCTTCTCATGCTGCAATCGACGGGGCGGGAAAACAAGGAAAGCCTCAAAGTCTTTCAGGATTCAGGAAACTATACGAGCTTCTTCCCGCAAGATGATCCAATCGCCCGCTTGCAGCTTCTCAAACAGGTGCCGAATCTCGAACTATTGGATTTGGCGGAAGGCGCGCTTGGCGGTCAAGGTGCGGCTTGGATCAAGCAAAGTCTCGGCAACACGTTGCGAATCATCCGTCCGGTGATTGTGCTGGATGAAGGCCATCGCGCGTATTCGAAGATCGCCCGCGAAACGCTAGCCGGACTCAACCCGCGCTTTATGCTGGAGTTGTCCGCCACGCCTGACCGCGAGCAATCCAACATCCTTGTCAATGTCTCCGGCCGAGCACTCAAAGACGAAGAGATGATAAAGCTGCCAATCCGCTTGGACGTTGGGCGGAATCTAAAATGGCAAACGACGCTACAACATTCTCTTGATCGACTCGACGAATTGGAGAAGCAAGCGCGCGTCTTCGAAACGGAGAGCGGCCGTTACATTCGGCCGATCATGCTGGTTCGCGTTGACCGCACGGGCAAGGACCAGCGCGAGAAAGGCGGCGAGCTGGTCCACGCGGAAGACGCCTTTGAGTACCTGACGCAAAAGGCTGGCGTGCCAGCGGAGGCTATCCGCCGCCAAACCGCAGAGATAAAGGAACTCAAAGACGACGATTTGCTGTCACCCTATTGTGGAGTCCGCGTCATCATCACAAAAGACGCCTTGCGTGAAGGTTGGGATTGCCCGTTTGCCTATGTTCTCTCGATCCTGAGCCGCGGCACAGCGCACACGGCACTCACACAAATGATCGGCCGCGTGTTGCGCCAGCCGCAAGCGCAAAATACCAACGTTACTGCGTTGGACGAAACCCACATCTTCTGCGCCAACGTGGAAGTCGCGGATGCTGTTGCCAACATCAAAAAGGGTCTTGAAGCCGAAGGCATGGGTGACCTCTCCGGAGATATCATCATTGGCGGTAAGGGGAAGTCAGAAACGGAAGAAGTCACCGTCCATATTCGCAAGCAATTCGTGGGCAAGCGCATTATGGTGCCGCGAGTGCTTCACCGCGACGGCAAGAGAAAGTTCCGTGACCTTGATTATGAAGCGGACGTGCTCGCAGGTATTGATTTCGAAGCGCTCACGTATCGCAAGGCCAAGGAGTTCAACGTCAAGGACTATGACCTTGGCAAGCAACAGACGTTCACGATTGATATCGAGGAAGGCGAAGCATTCGGCCTCGATTCGAAGCCTGCCAGCGCCGCTATAGTCGTTGACCAACCGCTTGACCGACCCGGCTTGATCCGGCGCTTGCTCGACGTGGTGCCAAATCCATGGCAGGGAGCGCGTATTCTTGACGGCGCGCTTGATGCTCTACGCGCAAGAGAATCCGAACAGAGCATCATCAACGCGCGACTCACACTGATTGAACACATCAAGCGCGATGTGCAGGAACAGTTAGAAGCCGCCGCCGAAGCGACCTTCCGGGAGAAGGTCAAACATGGCGATATCGTTTTCAAGCTTCTGGCCGCGCCGTTGGACCAATTGAATTTCGAGTTTGTCGAACAGTTCACAACTCATGTCGCCTTGGGCGACGCCGGAGCGCCCTTGCTGAGCTCCGGCGGCAAGGCGTTGGACCGCGCGCTCTATGACCGCGTGTTTAAGCGGGATGTAAACGGCTTTGAAGCAGATGTTGCGCTCTACATGGACGGCAACGATGCCGTGAAGTGGTGGTGGCGGATTGCCGCCCGCCGTGAGTGGGGATTGCAAGGCTGGATGAAGAACAAGGTCTATCCCGACTTCCTTATCCACCTTGACGCGGACGACGATACGGCGCGCCTCTTGGTCTTGGAGACGAAAGGCAAATTCTTGGAGGGGAGCGCCGATACAGAGTTCAAACGCAAGTTTTTCGAATTGTTGGAGAAGGCGTACACGCAAGGTTACGAGGCTGGCGAGATTGAATTGTTCGCCGACGCGCCAGACCACATGCGCTTTCGAATTCTTCTCCAAGAACAGGGATGGAAAGCCGACTTAGAACCCGACCTACAGGCGCACTAATCGGTGAAGAGGTTTGCAGCGCCAAAGAACGCTGAAGGTGCCTGCAGTGGCGACGAAGTTCACCGGGCACAATATTGGGCGGTCATTTGCCAAATGTGTCGTAAATCAAGGACACGCAAATGCCTTACGTGATAATCGATACAAATACTTTGATGGCGGATTACCTTCTTATTGAAGCAAATATGCAGACCTTTCTGCGCGGCTGTCAGAGATGTCACATCACAGTCTGTTTTCCTGAAATCGTCATTGATGAGTTAATCGGCAATTATAAAAAGGATATAACTCGCCTAATAAAGGAGTACGACTCCGCTTCGCGCAAATTAAAGCGCATGGGTGTCGATGCGACGACAACTGACCTTAACATTGAAAAAGAAACGGAGGACTTCCGAATACATATTCACCAGATGATTGAACATCACGGCGTTAAGTTGATTTCTTATCCTAGCATTTCATCAAAAGCACTAGTCGAAGCCTCCTACAGTGGCAGGAAGCCTTTCAAAGACTCTGGTGACGGGTTTAAAGACTTTCTGGTATTCGAATCGCTTCGAACGGTCGCAGCTAAACAAAGCGACGAAGGGTGGTTCATAACCGCTAACTCAAAAGATTTTTGCGATGCAAGCGGCCAATTGCACCCCGATCTACAATCGGTGCTGCGTGAAAAGGTGGCTGTTTTCAGAAACGTCCATGAATTTAATGCCGCGGTTGTATCTCCCAATCTTGAGGTGCTCGAAGATATCACCTCCCGGATTCGAGGCGGCCAATTCAAGGGGTTCGATCTAGATCGAGCTCTGACGGATTTGTTCATTAAGGAGCTGTGTGACAAGTACCATTCGTTAGCAACGACTGGCACGCCTTTGGATGAGCCAACCGTCGTGAGCGTGGGAGCGCCTAAGACGAATGAACTAACGGTGAGCAGGCTTGAAAAAGATGAGCTTTTGTTCGAACTGAGCGGGGAGATTGAATTAGAACTTTCGGGGTTTATTCAGAAAAGCGATTACTATGCGATGTCTGAATCTGAATCTGAAGAAATTTCAGTTGATGACGGAGATTGGAACGACCATGTCATATTAGCGAGTACAACAAGAGATTTTAAGTTTTCTATGACCGTCATCTTTGACGAGGCAGAAAATCAGCCCGATTCTGTTTCAATTGAGATCGAGCCTGTCGAAGACGAATTTGGCTAGAGACTTCAACACCAAACCGACTGTCCATGCTACAATTTATATGCGCTTAAATAGGCCGAATAATTAAATAGAAAATAGTTCATTCAGTCTCGCACTCCGCACGACGCCTCCTGCCCACGTTGTTTGTTCGACCGAAGGGAGCCGTAAGCCGACCCTCCCAAGTAGTAATCTATATTCCCAAAATTGTTTTCGATTGGTCCCAAAGATCGCGACGCGATGGCGCGCCAACCCAAGCGCGCCTTGCGCCTTGCGAAGGGGTTATAGGGGTGTGCGCGCGCACACAAGGCGCAGGGAGGCGCGGGACAAGGCGCACGCATTTGAGCTAATAAAATATGAAGTATAGGCTGTTTTGCGCCTTGCTTTGATTTAATTGAATAAAGCTGATCGCGCCGCAAGGCGCAGGGCGAGACGCACTTCGCTTATTTCTGTTTCCGCTGACTTTTGCTGCTAATTAATTAGGCGTGAAAAACTGCCGTATAGTTTGTCCAAAGTGTCTTGATGGCTGGAGACGATCATGGTCGAGTTTTTTGGTTCTCTGGAACGGTACCGGGAAAAAGAAATTCCCTCGCTCATTGGCGCTAAGGACCGCAGGAAGGGCTATCGAGAACACCGCATCGACGACCAAAACGACTATTTCAATGAACCACTTGTGGATGTCAGAAGTTTTGATATCGAAGGAACTAACTATTACAATCGTGCGGATAATCCGCCCTACTATGAAAGTGTTCCGGGTTCGCTACAAAAACTCTTAGTGAGGCGTTCCGTCGCGCGGCGGCTGAAAGAAGCCGACGTTATTCTGCGGGAGAACGGGCTTAGGCTTCATATTCACGACGCTTGGCGTCCTATCGAAATTCAAAAGCACTTCCACGACATTTGGATGCCAGCGCAAATCCGGAAGGAGCGACCTGAACTTACCGATGCACAAGTCCTGGTCGAGGTGGAAAAATATTGGGCGGCTCCTTCGGTATCAGAACAGAAACCTGCACCGCATGCGACGGGCGGAGCCGTCGATCTGACGCTTTATTATCGTGAAAGCAATGATCCGCTGTATATGGGTTCGATTTTTGATGACGTAAGCGACCTCGCACACACTGATTATTACGAGTCGTATGCCATTTCGGCTCGATATTCAGATACAGAGGCGCGAGCGAACCGACGAATTTTATATTGGGTAATGTCGGATGCTGGATTCGCAAATAATCCGAATGAATGGTGGCACTTTAGTTGGGGAGATCAGATGTGGGCGAAGCTCACCGATGAGCCTGCGGCATATTACGGGTTAGCAAGATTGCCCCAAAACTAGGTAAGAGATGCACGCTTCTAGCCGACTAAGTCGTCCCAATCCGCAGAACCATTGGCGCTTGGGGGCGTACCGGTCAATTCTAGGCGTTCGCCGGTCTTGCGTTGCTTAGTCCTATAGGAGCGAATCTCAATTGCCCGGTCTTCGAATAGCGAATCCATTGCGTGTTTGAATTGTGCGGCGGTAAAGATGGCGTCTTTACGGTCGGCGAATTCGCGCGGCGCATAATTGCGGGCGCTGGCCGTTGCGGTCAGTGAACGATCTTCCTTCAGATATTGCGCCAGCAAATCGCAAAAGGCCACCTTAGCGGCGTAGGCGGTTTTCTTCGCATCGGTTTCGTTGGCTTCGACCGGCACGAAGATTCCGTCTTGCCATACTAGCTCAATCGACACGTCCGAAGGACCATAATTGTTCTTCTTCGATTCGATCTTGTGAGTCGCAACACCGGTCTTCGGATTGAGGGTCTTTGTGGTGTAGAGCATCCCACGAAACGCATTGCGCCAACCGGTCGAACCGGAGGTGCCGCTTCCGGTCGCCATCCCGTAAAGCGACGGATGCCCAAGTACGATCAAGGCGCATTGATATTTAGCTGTGAAACGGCGAAGCATCCCGACGAATTGCCGCACTTGGGCGCGTGTGTTTTCGTCGCCGCCGTAGATGTCATAAAGCGAGTCCACAATTACAAGCGCGGGTTTCCATTCTTCAATCTTTGTTGCGAAGTACCGATACATTTCGGTTCCGACGATTCGCCCGGCTGTGTCTTTGACCGCTATCAGTGCATCGCGATCCGCCAAGGCGACGATCTTCAACTTCTTCAAATCGGCCCAGGTCACTTCGCCATCGTACGGCGACGATGCGCCATCTAAGATTGGCTTGATTCGCATTCCGATTTTCTCGGATCGTTCTTCGCAACTGAAGAACAACACACGTTTTGGAACCACGCCGGTTGATCGTCCAAACCATTCACTGCCAGTGGCGACGGCGACCGCAAGCTGAAGCATCGTTGTCGTCTTGCCCGCCCCTCCGTCACCTTGATTAAGAATTGCGTCATCGTCGGGAACCATATCATCGACCAACCAACCTTGCTCATATTCTGGCCGGTCTTCGAGTTCGGAGGCGAGAAATTCGGACGGTTCTTCGGCCATCAACGACTCGCGGTCCAACTTGTCCAACAGCGATTCGCTTCCAAATCGTTCTTGGTTTCTATTTTGGTAGGACGAATGTGTTCCGGTCAAAATCAAATTGGGGTCAGCTTCCGGCCAGCGTTGCCGCATTAAGCGCGCGGCCGTCTTTTCGAAGACGCCAATAAGAAAAAGCTTTTTAGCGTGAATGAGAATCGCAGCTATTTGCTGTTTGCGCTCGCCACGTATCGGCTTGATATCTTTGGTCCGCAAATAAGCTTGCGCCTGCCCCACGTCCACCTTCAATTCGATCTGCTTTACAACGGTCTTTTCGGTGTCAGTCATCGCGCACGATCCTTCAATGGGCGGTGTTTCAGTCGCCCCGATTGCGCCCAGCTTGGGCGGAAGCGCTGGCGAGGCGGTCGTCATGGATCAACCGCCTCGCCTTTCGCATTGCGCGCGAAGCCATGAAGAAACGCGCGCCCGCGAACCGCTATTTTGATTCTAGATATTCGATGAACTTTCGGCGCGTCCTGTCTGCACGCTGAAGTGCTTCTTCGTTGGTGTTGACCGGCAGCGTGGGGCCGGGCTTGCCTTCTTTTAGCGCCGCGTTGTGTTTGGCCCACCAATCACGCGGGTCAATTCCTTGCGCATCGATTATGCTGGTGATGACGTTGGCCGGATCGGCTTGGCACCAAGCGCGCACTTGTCCGGCTTGGGAATCTTCGAGTTGTGACCATCGCTCAACGCCGAGCCGGCGAAGCAAGGCCTCGAATTTGTCTTGGCCATGCGCGCGTTTGAAGGCTGCGAGATCGCCGATCATCTGATTCATTTCGTCACTAAAGTCTGGCATTGGAGTTCTCCTAGATTAGTTTGAATTTACTTCTTGCGAGGCCGCAGTTCGATTTGGGGCATATCCGCCAAAATCTTCTTCGGCGGATATTCGATTTGCAGCACGATGGCCGGGTGCCAGAATCCTTCACGAATCGACGTGCCGGATTGTTCCAACGCGGTGTGGATGGCGTGCTGTCGTCGGATACAAGCGATCAACTTGGCTTGCCCAGCGGCGACCGCCGTGGCCTTTTCGTCGCCGGTCATCGCGCCAGCGAAATCGACCATGTCGAGCAACGCCAACAGACGGCTTTCGATTTGGTCGGCGTTCAGCCAAAAGAGGAAGGCCAGCGGATCGTCGCGCGTGGTCATCCCGCCGCCCTCAAACACCTTATCGAGGGTTTGAGGAAGTTCAGGATCGCCAATTGCCGCGACGCTGAAGTCACCGTTCGAGTCGAGATCAATTGGGCGAAAGGTTCGGCCAAGACGCGGCTGACCTCCGGCTGATTTGGTCGCGACCCAACTTTTGATATGGGCGGCGGCATCAGCCTTCGGGCGCTTCGTGCGGATTGTCGTTGCGAGCCGATCCGTGATGATCGAGCGTTCGGATACGCTCGATTTGAGTTGTTCGAGCAGCGACTTGTTCGACAACACCACAGACGGCGCAGCGACTATTGCATTGCCATTCTTGAAGCGTCGCAAGAACGACTCGCATTCAAACCAATTCGACAAGCCGACAATTGGCTTTTCATGTTCGCGTTGGCGATTTTTCAACGCGCGAAGCTTCGTCGTGTGTCGATTGGTTTCTTCGTCTGGAATCGCCTTGTTCACGCGGTCATGTTCGCGCTTGATGTTGCCGAACCGGATCACTTCATCGTCGAATTCGCGCCGCGCTCCATTGCGTTCGGCTTCGGCCGCCTCACGCGCGGCGCGGACACGCGCGCTTTCCCGGCGGGCGTGTTCGGCGGCTTCCTGAACTTCCAGCGGCGCATTCGTCAAGACGATATCGGCGTCACCCTCAGCGGGAATTTCGGCGACGTAACTTGGATTTTGTGCAACTGCCATTTGAGGCTCCTGTGGTTGAAGCCCCAACATCGCAGTCAAGCGCCGAATTCAAAATAGGCGTCCGACACATGTGTCGGATGGCGGCTGAAGTATTCCGCGACGGGTTTTCACACTCGCGCCGAATTTGGTCGCCTATGGCCTGATCGCCAAAGCTGAATTTATCGACAGCGACGTTGGCGGCAAATGCACGCGGTTGGCCGCCTGCGACGATCTTCCGGTAGTGACGAACGGCGTGGGCGTACAGCACATAACGCGGGCTGTGCAGCAAAATTCCCGCCACAACATCGGGATTGATCGCGTTCAGCGCATTCATGAGCGCCGGATCAATGAATCCCGTGGCCCGGAATTTGGCGGCCAGCATTTTCACGGTGTCGCCCGCACTTCCATTGGCCACCTACGCGGCCAACGCATCCATGAACCGCTTTAGCTCGCGGCCTTGAACCAAGGTTCGCTTGCCAAGCTTGACGGGCTTGATTTTTTTGGCGGCGATTAGCTCGAATAGATAGCTTCGACTGATCCCAAGGTGGCGCGCGGCGTCCACCACTGAGAACTGGCAGTCAACCAATTCGAATTGGCGGACTTCGGTTACCTTGGGTTCGGAATTTGAATCGGTCTTCGGCATCGACGTGACTCCCGGCGCTGTTGCGCCTGTTGAGTCACGTTGCGACGGTTGGATTGGCCCGCCGTCGCGGTCGTGCGCTGTAAGGTCTAGCTTCCCGTTCTTACCGGTGGGCCGTGGCCTCTAATCCACGCGCGCAAAGCTTCCTTACCTATTGCCGGTCTGATCGCCCGCGTAGTTACAACTACGCATTCGTCTTCGCCGACTTCCGCGTGATGCGGCTCTACTTGGCGGCGTTTTAGGCCGTATCCGGATTTGTCGTCAAGCGTCGCCAAGACGCCTTAACCGGCCAAGAATACCTGCCATGCGTCCATCATTTTTCGGCGTTTTTCGAAGCCCGTTGATCGCCGATAAGCCGCTTCGACTTCATCGGGAATCTTATGCGCCAGCGCAAATTCGCGAAGGTCACGCGGGTAATCCGTTTCGTCGCCGATCCAATCGCTGAACGCTGATCGGAAGCCGTGGCATGTGAAGCCGTCGCGAATTCCGCGAAGGCACATCAGCAGGGCCGTTTCGGACAATGGCTCGCCCGACAACGCACCCGGAAACACTAGATCGTTCGGTTTGCCGCGCTTCATGCTTTTCAAAATAGCAATGGCGCGATCAGTCAACGGGACTTCGTGTTCCTTGCGTGCCTTCATTCTTTCAGCGGGGACAATCCACTTTTTTGCCGCGTCAACGTCAAACTCTTTCCAGCGCGCCAACCGAACTTCGCCAGATCGGGACGCACATAGAATTAAAAGCTCCAGCGCCCGCGCGGACGTGCTTGTGAGCTTGCGAAGCTCACTCATAAATGCGGGCGCTTCCTTATATGGAAGTGCAGGATGATGCGTAACGACGGGCTTTTTACGCCCTTCAAATAAGGGCTTCAGGTTCTCCCACGAGGCGGGATTCTCGCCTTCACGATGGCCCTGCGCTTTTGCCGCCGACAAGACGCGCTCGATTCGTCCCCGTACCCGGCGCGCGGTTTCGTTTTTCTTGTCCCATATCGGATCGAGACAGCCGAACACGTCGCCAGTAGTAATCTCCCGCAAGGGCAAATTCCAAAGCGGCTTGGCGTGGGCTTCTAGTGTTTGCTTCCACTGCCACTTGTGCTTTTCGTTTTGGAACCCGGTTAGGGCAGTTTTCAGATATTCGGTGGCGAACATGCCGAACGTTCGATCATTCGATGCCACGATGCGCTTCGCACGCCGATCCTTGAGCGGATCGATTCCGGACTTCAATAATGCATAGGCGGCGTCCCGGCGGTCGCGCGCCTGCTGCAGCGAAATGATTTGGGCTGATCCAAGCCCCATTTCGCGCACCCGCCCGCTAGGCGCGCGGTAGCGCATGATCCAGCTTCGGCCGCCGTTTCCAATTTGAAGATAAAGGCAAAAGCCATCGGCATAGCGGCCGGGCTTTGCCAGCGACGGAATTTTTCGGGCACTCAGCCTGAACAACTGACGCATAACCAACCTCGCAAAAATCGCCTACCCCACTTTGTGCCCCACTCGCTGCGCACGTATCCCGTGGCAGCGAGCGGTCGGCGGTGAACGGTAGGCGACGAAATCGAGGTTTAGCGTTAACAAATAGCGTAGTCAAATCAATAGCTTAAGGCGACTGCTACGGATCGACATGGCCACTCATGGACGCTGTTGGAAACTAAGCTGAACGGCCCTCGGCTCCACCAGTCTTCGCGTGTCCGACCCGGAGACATAGGTGACAGAACGTACCTAAGACATGGGTGACAATCTCGTGCCGAACGGATTGTCGATGGTCTGCAAGGTTCTCTGCTCCAGGTCAATATATCCGAGATCATAGTGCATGAAGCTGACGAGCCAAATGCCGTCGTCGATCTCCTTGATTCCGAGTGTCTGCCCTGCCAGCACGGAGGAGATATTGATCTTCTTCCTGTGCATGCAGATGCGCCCACAGGCGGTGACCAGGATATCGCGATCGTGGAAGGAATAGCTGAGCTCGGGCAGGCCGCGATAGGGGCGCGGTGAGGCGGTATAGAGGTCGGCCGGGCACTTCGTGGCGAGCGCCTCGGCGGCGACCGGAATCCAACTCGGCTGCTGATTGTGCGAGATTTTTTTAGTCTATCGGTACGGTCGGCAGTCGAACCTGCCAGGCCGCCATTCGGGAGCTTCGCGTGCTACAGAATAGCGCGTTGTAGCTGTGGCGACTGCATTTCCCGAACAACCTTCATGACGATTTTGAGTATTATATGCCGATTCTGAACTGGCTCACCCGCGATTCCGATATCGACACCGCCAAGCGCATGCCGGTCGAGGACGGCGCCACTGCGGCGATTGCGGCGAAGGCCGAACCGGCAGCCGGCAACGGGCGCAAGGGCCGCAAAGGCGCCGGCAAGCCCGAGACGGCCGCGTCGCGCCCGCTCGGCAAGCGCGCCGCGATCGAGGCAGCCGCCCGCGAGGGCAAGCCGCCCGAGCCGCCGGATTTCAGCGCAGAGACGCACAAGCGGTTCCGCAACAAGCTCGCAGTTGAACTCGCCAAGGCCGGAGACTTGAGAGGCCTCCGCGCTCGACGATTTGACCGATATTAAACTCATGCACCACGATACATTCCTTTCGTCATATTTGATTTGCAACCGCGGTCCGCGGGGGTCTCTTCATCCTTGTGCTTATGTAGAAAGCGGGCAATCTGCCCTCTCAGCTCAACTGATTTCAGCACGTCTCCCATTGAGCCTGCGGTATCGAAGAACTCTCGCTGCAGCTTCGTCGGAATTGTGTTCCATTGCATGATGACGGCCGCGCCGAGGCAGCGAAGAATGTGCTCTTCGATTTCGGCGACAGTCCTGTGGTCAATACTCTTTCCATCGCTGTCATCCTGTGGAAGGGTGTCCTGCGAACGGATAATCTTGTCGAAATTATCAGCGAGCCAATCCTCGTTTTGCGCCAACGCAGCGAGGCTTTCCTTCGATCGCTGAAACTCACGGATTTCACTCGGAACATCAGTATGTTTGAGCGATTCGGCGCATTCTGCCGCTTTCGCACGAAATTGCTCTGCCGTGAACATGGGGACGCTCCCTTTCTGACGCGCGTCGAGCGGATTTCCGCTCGACGGCCGTTGTTTCTGTTTGTCGGATGTTGATGAGCGAATATGGGGACGATTAGGCCAAATTACGACGCCAATCACGCAAATCGAGGGAATCGACAGGTCATAGGCTCATCTGCCGCCCGCCCGGTGCAGGAAGTTTATTTCAAACAAACGTTCACCGACCCCTGTGGTTATGGCAATTCGTCGCCATGTAAGGATGTTGTTTGAATGATGCACATTCAGATGATGTTTCATCGATATTGGAGATAACGCTCATGAACCCTGTAACCCCGAATACCGCTTCAGCTAGTGCTGGCAATCCCGCTGAGGCGAAGCAAATTCTTCTCAAAGATATCGGAGCCAAGTGGAGCAAGTTCTCCGAGCAAGAGCTCGGTGCACTCAAGAACAAGGACGATCTCGTCACCCAGGTCGTCGCCAAGTATAGCATCGATAAGGCGCAGGCGCAGCGCGATGTCGATGCAGTCATGAAAGGCCGCCAGATCTGATCTGATTACAACGAGCACGAGGCCGCCTATTGGCGGCCTCGGACACGCCGTCTGCTGCAGTTCATTTGTAAGGAGGGCGGTTATGACCCAATGGTTTGTGCCGCCGATTGTCATGCCGGCCGCTATAGTCGTCTTGATCGCCGCACTTATGCTTTATCGACATTTCGTCGTTTTTTGAAATCCAATGAGCATTCGAACGACCCGCAAGATCGTCAAATTCAGCAATCCCTTCTCGGTCGAGGGGATCGACCGAGTTTTACCCGCCGGCAATTACGAGGTCGTCACAGACGAAGAGTTGATCGAGGGACTGTCGTTTCCGGTCTATCATCGTGTGGCGACTATGCTGCTAGCTCCTACACAATCGTCGATCGAGATGGTGACCATTGACCCAGTCGATCTCGCGGCAGCACTGGAACGCGACACGCTGGCCATCAAAACCGCTTCGGTCTCGGCAAAGCCGTCATAATGCGGATCACGCCGCTGCCGCAAAATAGAACGTGACAAAAATGGCGATCACTTTTCCGAACCGTAGCCGCAGTTACGATCAGACGCGACGGGCAGTTCACTTCTGGGGCTATGACCGGTCTATGGAGAGTTCATTCTTTATAATGGCGGATGCCTTGAAGCAGATGCAGCCGGGACTTCGGTTTGATCCGGTCGAAATTCTGCGGGCCTTCGATGTCAATCGTGAGCGTATCTACGCGATCGCCGCCAAGGTCTATGCCCGAGGACGAAGGGGCTCCTACGATCTCAAGGTTGACGACGTATGAAGTTGATATTGCAGCTGAGGTTAGTGGAGCTTCATGATTCATTCTGCCGAAGCGAGAGCCTGCTATGGATATCGTCAAAGCGAATATCGAGAGATTTAAATTACTGCTGAAAACGGAAGCAGACCCGAAGAAGCGAGCAAATACGGTTGCTTGCAGAAGAACAGTTGAAACAATGGCCGACGCTTGAGCAGAAGTGAAACTCGATCTCCGTTGGTTTTTTAATTTGATTCTGACGTCAATGCGTCAAGCCGTTCGGTTAGCCCCTTAAGATCTTCGACACATTGCTCAATATGCGCTCTCACCGCGGTGCGTTCGTCGTGGCTGAGTGACAAGCGCGTCAGATCGGTCCAATCGCGATTGATCTTCTCCCTGACTGTGCGGATGTCGCGCAGCAGCATTTCTTTTTCGGTCATTTTGTCTCTCGTGGTCGGTGTTGAGCCGTTTGAGTCCGAGTGCCGCTCGAAAACGTCAGCCTCACTGACATTAAAACCGAATAAACATTTTTGCCACACTATGATTTCGATTTTCCGCTCTTATGTTTTGTGTAAATGGGAGCAAAGATAATGATTGATCCAGTTTCCCAATACATCAATGAACGCCAATCCGAACTGCGCGGGATTAAGGAAGGTTGGTATGCGATCGATGACCACGGCAGCATCTTGTTCGGTCCATTTTTCAATCAGGAGAAATGCCTGAGCAGAATCAGCCGGTCTGTGAAGTGGTCAAGTGACCTCGAGATGCGGCGACCGCTGAGCTGAAACCGCATTTTTGCATCCGCCACTTGGCGGACATCGCGCAAACGTGTCGTACCATCGAGTTTCATGATGTTCGCTGAATTTCCTAGCCAACTGCAATTTTTGGCAGTACCCTTGCAAAATCGTTGGCAGGGCCTTTGGGCGTCAACGACTGAGAAACACGATTGTATGCGCCGCCTCTGAGAGCGGCACGTGCATCTCCCGCCCTTAGAATACAATCAGTTCCCTAGACGGGTTAACCGCCCGGCCTGGAATTATTGCTTGGAGGGCGCCATGAAAAGAATCATTCAGGCAAATATCGACCGGTTCAAGCTATTGCTTGAAACTGAAACGGACCCCACTAAGCAAGCAATGCTGTTCCGCCTTCTTGCCGAGCAGGAGGCAAAATTGAAGGAGGCAACAAAAACACCGTCTAGTCTCAAAAGAGCGTATTAGATGCGTCTCTCGATCCATCTGCGCCAATGCGTGGGTTCGATGTCCAGCGGCCGCCGGGTCGCGGAGTCAACCCAACTGTTCGCGGTGCGGCGACATGGAAATACGAGCGAGTGAATCTCACGCCTATCGATGACCGACACTTCCAAATCGGTGTCAAATGGTGCAATCGAAACGGGCAGCCATTTGTCAGGTGGCCATTGCTCTTTCACCATAAAATTAAACCAACTACTGCGACGTCCAAACCGCGCTGATCTATGTCAATGCCACGCCCTTGCGAGCGTCGAGGCTGAGACTTATTTTTTTGGTCAAATATCGGATGCTGCCTCCCGATGCCGCATCTAGTGTCGAGGGCCTTCGGCAGATCAAGCGGGAGTTCTACGAAGTGCAGCCAGACGTCGTGCGCTCACACCTGGCGCCGCTTCGGCTGGTAAGCCGGCCCGGAGCCGCGAAGGTGCCGCCGAAGCGACGCAACAAATCCAGCCCTGCCGTCGCCAAGAATTCTTTGACCGACTAGCCATGACATCGCCCGCCGAGACAGTGCGCAGTTCTAATATTCCGGCGCGGCTCGTCGCAGCATGGAATGGCGTCGCCGCGCGATGGAATCCAGTCCTGATCATCGTCGTCGCGTGGGCGCTGCTGACGGTGCCGCTGGTGTTTTTTCGCGGCTTCAATTCCGACGAGGGCGTCGCCGTCAGCATCGCGCGCACCGCGCTGGAAAACGGCTATTGGCTTGACGTTCACATGTTCAACCAGCGCTTTGTCGAGCGCCCGACGCTCTTGTCGTGGATCATCGCGGGCATCAGCCTGCCGTTTGGCGGCGTCAGCCAGTTTACCGCCCGCTTGCCGATCATCCTTTTCCTGCTCGGCGGCTGCCTGCTGATCTTCAGTTTGTTGCGCAGGGTTGGCGCCGGCGCGCCGGCCGCCCTCGCCGGTACGGCCTTGTTTCTGGCCTGTCCGCTGGTGCTGCGTTCCTATGTCATGGCGACCGCGGACATGCCGCTCGCCGTCTTGTTGTTTCTTGCCTTTTATCTTTGGTGGGATGCTTATAGCGGTGGGACGCTTAGCATTCGCCGCTGGAGCGCGGTCGGCGGCGTGCTGGCGCTCGCCGCGCTGCTGAAAGGACCGCAACCCATCAGCTATTTCGCGTTCGGCGTCGGCGCTTTCATTCTGTGGACCCGTTCGTGGCGGCAAATACCCGGCTTTGTTCTGGCTGGCATTATCTGCGTCATCCCGCTCGCGGCCTGGTACGGCTGTGTCTACGAGCCCGATGACCTGAAGCACTGGATAAGCTTCATGCGGATAAATCCCGGCGTGCCGCTTGCCAACCCGCTCAAGGCGCTGTGGGAATTGTTCACCGAGATGCTGCCCGCCGCATTGGGCGCCGGCGCCTTTTTTATTTCACTTGGGTTTCGCGGCAGCAGCCGGGTGCAAACCGCTTTCGTCAAAGCGATCGCCTGCTACGCCTTTATCACCGCGCTGGTCATCCTGTTCTGGCCGGGCGGATCGACGCCGCGTTACTATTTTCCGATAGTGTTGCCGCTGTGCGTATTCGGCGGCCTGGCCTATGACGAGCTCAGCGAGCGCAGGCCGCAAATCGTGATGGCCGGACTGAGCGTGACGCTCGGCATCCTTGCTTACGCGTTCCTCTATTCGGTGGTGGCATCGCCGCTCATGCCGCGGCAATTCCGCTCGGCCAAGCTTGATGCTGTGCGAATTACCGAGCTCGTGCGCGCCGCGCCGGCACCGATCTATCGCTCCGGCGCGGTCGGCTTGAACGTATTCCCCTATGTGCCGGGACCGATATTCGGCGTCCGGCTGCGCGCGTTGGATTCGATCAGCGGGCCGGCATGGATTGCGGTGACGCCCGAGGAAGCGCAAACGCTCATGCAGAAACGGCCCGGCGCGCTGCGCGCGGTCACTTCATTCGGTCACGACAATGAATGGCGGCTGCTGCGGCTGGAGAAGTGATCCAAACACCCGCCGTGCTCAACGGGCATCGAAGCCGTGCAAGCGCCAACGCATGAGCAGCGCGAGCAGCCGGGCGGTGGTGCGCCCGACGTCCATTTTGCTGGCGGTAGGTTTCTGGTCGTAGCGCAGCCGCAGCGGAACCTCGGCGAAGCGGAAATTGAGCGCGTTCAGCTTCAACAGCACTTCGGCCATGCAGGCAAAGCCGTATTCCGTCACCAGCCCTCCGGGATAGCGGTCAAGCGCCCGCTTGAGCGCGCCGATGCGATAGCCGCGATAGCCGCAGGTGTAATCCCAAACGCCGCGCACCGGGTGCACGAGCTTGAACAGCACAGCGGCGGCGACGGCAGTGACACGGCGCATCGGCGACACCCCCTGCACCCGCGCCCCGCGCGTAAAGCGCGAAGCGACGACGACATCGGCGCCATCGTCCATCGCCCGCAGCATCTCGACCAGCTGCGCGGGATCGTGGGTATCGTCGCAATCCATGACGACGAGGATATCGTCATCGCTGCCGGTCGCGACGGCATGCTCGATGAGCGCGCGCAAGCCGACGCCAAGCCCCTGGTTGCGCGGGCAATCGAGCAGCACGAGCGGGACCTGCTCTTGCCATTGCTGCGCGATAAGCGCGGTGGCATCAGTGCTGCCGTCGTTGTAGACGACGACCGTGATTTTCTCCGGCGACGCAGCAATCAGCCTTTTGACGCGCGCGAGTAGCCGCGGCAGCGCGATTTCTTCGTTGTAGGCCGGAAGCCCGATGAAAATACGGCGCATGTCAGCTATCGCGAGATCGCCTCGCCGGCCCGCGACACGAGCGGCTCATCCGATCGCTTCGCGGGCCAGTCGCGCGTCCGAGCGCTGCAACAAGACCGAGGCGATTCGCGCCGAAGCATAGCCGTCGCCATAGGGTGAGCCGCCGCTCGCCATGCGCGCATAGCTCGCCGCATCGGTCAGCAGTTCGCGGACAGCATCGAGGATCGCCGGCAATTTGGTGCCGACAATGCGGGCGACGCCGGCCTCCACCGCCTCCGGCCGCTCGGTGACATCGCGGAGCACCAGCACCGGCTTTTTCAAATACGGCGCCTCCTCCTGGATGCCGCCGGAATCGGTGAGGATCAAATAGGCCTCGGCCATTTCCGCCACCAGCCGTTGATAGTTGAGAGGCGGCAGCAGCCGCACGCGCTCGATGCCGCTCAGCAGCCGCTCGAAGCTCGCGCGGACCGTCGGGCTGGGATGCACCGGAATGACGAATTCGACATCCTCAAATTCGTGCACGATCGCAACGACCGCCCGGCATATGGTTTCGATTCGCTCTCCCTGATTCTCGCGACGATGTGCGGTCAAAAGAATTCGCCGATGCTTATGATCGCCGCCGGAGCCGGCTGCTTTGGTCTTGGCGAGCGTCAAGCGCAGCGCATCGACACCGGTATTGCCGGTCAGGAAAATACGCGAGGGATCGACGCCCTCGGCCCGTAGATTGGTGACGGCGCGCTGCGTCGGGCAGAAATGCCAGCGCGCGATCTTGCTCGCCGCCACGCGATTGAACTCCTCGGGAAAGGGCGCGCTCAAGTCGCCGGTGCGCAGCCCGGCTTCGATGTGCGCGAACGGCACATGCAGATAAAATGCGCTGAGCGCCGTCGCCAATGTCGTCGTGGTGTCGCCTTGGGCGATCACGACATCCGGCTTGTGCTTGACGATCATCTGCTCCATGGGCGGCAGCAGCGCCGAGGTCAGCGTCGCCAATGTGTTGCGCTCGGGCCCGATGCTGATCTCCTCGTCGACCTTGATGCCGAACCATTCGAGCGGCTGGCGGGCAAGCGTGGTGTGCTGCCCGGAGCAAAGCGTCGTCACAGGCGATTGCCGCACAAGCTCCAAAATGAGCGGCGCCAGCTTGATGGCTTCCGGCCGCGTCCCGACAACGCAAAGAATTCGCATCCCGTCATCCAAGGCAAGAAATGAAAATATCGGGTCCCCATAGCATCGTGGACTCCGATTGTGAACCGCGCCGGTCAGATCGCCCAATCCTCGGCCGCCGACCGACGCATTTCCGCATCGGCGGTCGCCGTACCAAGCGGAATCTCGATCGCACAGCGCACGCCGGCGGGCTCGAAGGCGAGGTCGACGCGGCCGTCGAGGTCGCCGGCGACGCCGCGTTCGATCAGCGCGCTGCCGAAGCCGCGCCGCTGCGGTTCACCCACCGGCGGGCCGTTTTTCTCCTCCCATTCGATGCGCAGCATCGGCTTGCTCTCGACAGCGCCGCGCACCCCCTGCCAGCGGATCTCGACGCGCCCGCCCGGCACAGACAAGGCGCCGTACTTGGCCGCATTGGTGGTGAGCTCATGGAATGCCATCGCCAAAGTGAGTACCGCGCGGGGGCGCAGCACTACGTCTTCGCCGCGCAGCACCACGCGCTCGCTGGCGCCGGCATAGGGCGCAAGGCTAGCCGACAATATCTCGCGCAATTCCGCACTTTCCCAGTGATGCAAAGTGAGCTGGTCGTGCGCCTTGGAGAGGGCCATCAGCCGCCCCTCGAAGCGCTCGCGGAACGTCTCTGGCGTCAAGGCGCCGCGCGCGCTCTGCGAGGCGAGCGACTGCACGGTGGCGAGCGTGTTTTTCACCCGGTGGTTCAATTCGTCGATCAGCAGCTTTTGCCGGCTTTCCGCCGCCTTGCGCTCGGTGATGTCCTGCACCACCCGCACCAGATAGAGCAATTGCCCGCTGGACGCCCGCACCGGTGAGGAACGGACCGAAATCCAGATCACCCGTCCGTCCTTGCGCACGAACCGCTTTTCCACCGAATAGAATTCCAATTCGCCGGCAACCTGCTTGCGGAATGCTTGCATATCGGCGTCGGCGTCGTCGGGATGGGTGTGGGTGAACAGCTTGTTAGCGAGGAGATGCTCGCGGCTATAGCCGGTAATCGCGGTGATCGCCTCGTTGACGCGCAGGAAGTGGCCGTCCGGCGCCACTTCCGAGATGCCGATGGCGGCGTGCTCGTAGGTTGCCGCCAGGCGCTGCTCCTGCTCGAGCGCGTGCTGACGCGATTGCGCGAGCGCGTCGTCCATCCGCTTGCGTTCGGAGATGTCGAGGAAGCAATTGACCGCCCCGATCATCTCGCCCTTCGCGTTGTAGAGCGGATCGATATTGAGCGACACGGTCACCCGCGTGCCGTCGGCGCGCTCGACGATGCGCTCGACGTCGCGCGCCGGCTTGCCGGTCGCCAGCACCTCGGCCAACTCGGAGCGCTGCAAAGGGGCGCCGTCGATGTCGAAGTAACGGACGTCGGCTGTGAATTGATCGTGCGTCTGCGCCGGTTGCGGGCTGTGCCCCCAGATTTGGCTGGCGCGGCGATTGTACTGGAGGATGGTGCCCTTGGCGTCGCAGATGAAGGTGGCGACCGGCAGCAGGTCGAGGATGCTGTCGGAGGCCTGCAACACACCGCTGAGCGTCCGCGTCAACGGCGCAGGCAACGGCCGCCCCCTGTCGAGATCATGCATCCGCACGCCTCCGCGCGTCGGCCACGACTCCCCGTTACCCGATGCAATCGATCACGCTCGCCCGACGCTTTGTCAATGGTTATGCGTCAGCGGCTCAAGTAGCTGACGCCGCTTGCTGATTGGCCGGCGCCCGGCCGATCCAATGGTCCAGGAAAGCCGCCAGCCAATTCCGCGACGCGTAATCGTGCACCGCCCGATCGGCAATATGGTCGGCCCGCTGCTTGGCGCCGGGCAGTTCCATGCGGTGGGCGCCGCGCACCAGCCAACGATACATCATGGCGTGCGTCACTTCCGGATGGAACTGCAGTGCATAGCCGGTGCCGTAACTGAACGCCTGCACGCAAAAGGCCTCGCCCTCGCCTTCGGCCAGCAATTCGCCGCCGGCCGGCAATTCGAAACCCTCGCGGTGCCATTGATAGACGTGGTCCGGCCATTCCGGGCAGACCTTCAGCCCGGCCTCAGTCGGACGGATCGGATAATAGCCGACCTCCGCGTAGCCCTCCGGATGGGGATAAACGCGGCTGCCGAGCTGGCGCGCCATCATCTGCGCGCCCAGACAAATGCCGAGAAAGGGCTTCTGGTCGCGCAACGGCACGCCGATCCAGTCGATTTCCCGGTGCACGAAGTCCTCGTTGTCGTTCGCGCTTTGCGGACCGCCGAAGATGGCGGCGCCGGCGTGCTCCTCCATGGTTTCCGGCAGCGGGTCGCCGAAGCGCGGACGGCGAATATCGAGCGGAAAGCCGAGCTTCGTCAGCATCTGGCCGACCCGGCCGGGCGAGGAATGTTCCTGATGCAGGATGATGAGGACCGGCTTCAGCATGGCGGTTCGGCGCGGACTCGCGCGCAAGCCCCGAGTACTAGCGGCTTCGCTGGCATTTGCAACATGAACGGCTGTCATCGGGTCCAACCGCCGCGGTAGAGCGGATTTTGCCTAACTTTTTGCTGGCGCATGATCTTTGGCGAAAACCAGTACCCACTTTTCGGGATCATGCGCTATGTCGCTTGCGCGGACCTGCGGCGCGATTGCCGCGAATCCACCATCGCCAGCAAGATCCGCCGCGGGAAAAAGCGCATCAGAACGGTGAGCAGCCGGTTGGCGAGGCCGGGGATGACCACGCGTTGCCCCCGCATCAGGCCGCGATAGCCTTGCTCGGCCACCTGCCCAGCCGACTGGGTGAGGAACGCGGGCGCCAGCGACTGCCTAAGGCCGGCGCGCGCGGCAAATTCGGTTGGCACCGGCCCCGGGCAGAGCACGCTGACCCGAACGCCGCGCCCTTTCAGCTCGCTGTGCAGAGCCTCGCTGAAGGAGAGCACATAGGCTTTGCTCGCGTAATAGACCGCCATGCCCGGCCCGGGCAGAAAGCCGGCCATCGAGCCGACATTGAGCACGCCGCCGCGATGGCGCGCCAGGCTGTCGACAAAGGCGAGCGAAAGATCGGTGAGCGCGCGCATATTGACGTCGATCATCGCCAATTCTTCGTCGCGATCGCGGGTTGCGGCGAGCCCGACCAAGCCGAAGCCAGCATTGTTGACCACGTATTGCGGCTCGGCGCCCTGCGCCGTGAGCGCCTCGCCGATGATACGCACGGCATCCGGCTTTTGCAGGTCGGCGGCGATCACGATCGGCCGGCGCGGGCCCGTGGCGGCGATTTCGTCGGCCAGCGCCTGCAGCCGGTCTTCGCGCCGCGCCACCAGCGCGAGCTCGTGGCCGTTGCGTGCAAACACCCGCGCCAGAGCAACCCCGATGCCGGCTGACGCCCCGGTGATCACGGCGACCGGCCGCAATTCGCTCATTTCCTGCTGTCCATTTCAGCCGCCACCCGCTCGCGCAGCGCGATGCGCTCGCTCCCGGAAACGCCGAGCAGATCGGCCGCCCGCCAGATCAGATTGTTCTCGAACTCGGTGACCTCGCCGTCGGTATAGGCGATCTGCCACATCATTTCGATCACACGGGCGCGGCCGGCCTCGTCGAGCGAACGGTTGAGCTTTGAGGTGAAGCGATAAAGGTCGACGGCCTCATGCTCGGCTTCGGTCGCCGCCGCGACCAGTTCGTCGGTCTCCGCATCGTCGAGCGCGAAGCGCTGCTTAATCAGCATGTGCAGCTTGTCGCGCTCCGATTGCAAAATATTGCCGTCGATGTTTGCGGCATGCACCAAAAGCGCCGCGGCCGAGAGGCGGTAGTCGTTGTCGTCGAAGCGGCTCGGATGCTTGCCGCCGTCCGCCAGCTCCGAGACCATTTGCAAGAACGATTCGAACATCGGCCCATTTTTCCCTGCGCCGCCGCAATGCGGCAAGCCGCCCCGTGGCTCAATCTATGAATGAATCGGCCGCCCGGTAGCCCGGACGGCCGATGCAATTTGCCCTTGCAAATCAGGCCGCGGCCTCGGCGCCGACCGCCTCGAGCGGACGATTGGCCGGCTCGACGCCCCAGACCCAGACCACCAGAATCTGCACCACCAAGAGCCCGATCATCAGCCAGAGCACGCCCGGCAGCTTATAGTGGACCATCAGCGAGCCGACGATGAACGGCGAAACCACGGTCGCCGCCCGCCCGATGGTGTTGCAGATGCCATTGGCGCGCAGCCGGATCTCGGTCGGGAACAGTTCCGGCGTGTAGACGCCGAACAACAGCGCCGTCTGCACATAGATCGCGACAATCAGCACAAATCCGACGCTCAGCACGGTGGCCGGATCGGAAGCGGCGTTGAAGCGCGCGTAGATCCAGCCGAACACGATAGTAACAACCGAGGCACCGATGATGCTCCAGCGCCGGCCGATGGCGTCGGAACTCCAGGCGCCGAGCGCGCAGCCGATCAGCGAGGCCGCCGACAGCACCAGCGTATAGGCGAGCGAATGGGTAATGGTGAGGCCCTGGCGCAGGAAGAACTGCGGCAGGAAAATCACAAAGCCGAAGATCAGCGTGTTGATGGTGATCAGCACCCAGCTTCCCACAATCATGCGCTGCAGGATCGGTGGCTTGAGCATGTCTGTGGCGCTGGCGACCGGGGCGGGCGCCGGCATCGCCGCGGGCGGCAAGGCGCCGGCGCTTGCGGCTTCCTTCTCGATCGTTTGCAGCAAGGCTTCGGCTTCCTCGTTGCGGCCCTTCGATTCGAGCCAGCGCGGCGATTCCGGCAGCGCCTTGCGCAGATACCACACGATCAGCGAGCCGATGCCGGCAATGACGAACATCGGCCGCCAGCCGAAGCTGGGAATGACGACGTAACTGAGGAAAGAGGTGGCCGGGAAACCTGCCACCACGATGAAAGCCATAAACGCCAGCCAGCGCCCGCGCGTGCGCGGCGGCACGAACTCGGTCAGCGTCGAATAGCCGACCACGATCTCGGCGCCGAGGCCGAGCCCTTGCACGAAACGGCAGATGATGAGCTGCGGCATGGTCTGGGCGAGCGCGGCGGCGAGCGAAGCGAGCCCGAACACCAGCAGGTTGACCTGATAGGTAAAGCGACGGCCGTAATGGTCGCCGACGAAGCCGGTAATCAACGCGCCCAGCGTCATACCGACGAAAGTGAGCGAGAGGAATTGCAGGTTCTGCGGCAAGTTGGAGAATTTCGTCTGGATAGTCGCCGCAAGTACGCCGCCGGCGACGTAGAGATCGTAACCATCGAAGAACATGCCGGCTCCGACCAGCCAGAAAATACGGTAGTGAAACGACGAGATCGGCAGCCGGTCGAGACGCGCGCCGGCATTCACGGACGTAGCCATGTCGGATTCCTCCCCTCTGGTATGAGGCCGGTCTTGAGCGCCGGCTCGCGGCAATCCTAGGCGAGGCGTCGGACGGGCGCTACCGGGGGCTCACGCGCATGACGCAAGCTCACATACGCCCGCGGGGAATCGGAACCTAGTGTGGAGAATTGCTGTTTTGTGACTCCAACTAGCGACTCCTAATGACGCAGGAAAGCGCTGTGCGTCGCTTGACTGGAGAAACTATGTAATGCTTCTTATAGGTATATATTCATGTATTACGTCCTTGTTTCATCGTTGAAAATTTTGAAAATAAGACGTAACTAATAGAAGTTGTAGCGAAAGGCATGGCAATGACGAATGCGGTCGCTGAGATCATCGACGACCTGCGAAACCGCGGCGGGCTGAAGGGAACGGACGTCGCCAATATTGCCGAGGTCTCGCCAGCGACCGTCTCGCGGTGGAGCGCGGGCAAAGCCTTGCCGCATCCCAAGACCCAGCTCGTCATTTCCGACCTTCGCTATGTCGTCGATCGTCTCTCCGAGTTCTACACGCCGAAGGAGACGCGGCTTTGGCTTTATTCGAAGCATCGGTTGTTGGAAGGGAAGCGAGCCATCGATCTGATCAACCGGGGCGAAGCAGACAAGGTCTTGTCGGTCATTGAAAGTCTGGATGAGGGGACCTTCACTTGATGACCGGCGGGGGTCGCGTTCATGATCGTGCGATCCTCGACGCTCTGGAAGACCGCAAATCCGAGACCATCGAAAGAAGCGTTTGGCGCGTGGCAAGAAAGGGGCGAGGCCCGCTGCGCGGCGCTGTCGCGAATGGGCGGTGGAACGCGATCAGTGAATTCGAAGTTCTCTATACGAGCTTTGAACGGGACGGAGCCTTGGCGGAAGTAGGTTATAGGCTTTCGCTCGAACCGGTCTGGCCGAGCAAAATTCGGCACCGGATTCATGCTCTGAAGATAAAGGCTGAACGGGCGCTGCGCTTGGAAAATCTGCGTCAGTTGGAGAAGCTCGGCGTCAACACGTCAAAATATGCGAGTTTTGATTACGTCGCGACGCAAGCAATCGCCGCAGCCGCGCATTTTCTCGAATTCGATGCGCTTATCGTGCCGAGCGCGCGATTTGACTGTCTGAATCTCGTCGCCTTCTTGGACCGAATTCAGTCTCCGCCTCAGCTCGTCCGATCCGAAGATGTGAATTGGACCGAGTGGCGTGCGAAGGCAGGCCGTTGATGTAATGCTGAATGTAAGCCCAGCCGCCCTACTCGATCGCCTTGCCGGTCTGCGCGCTGTCGCGCAGGAGCAAATTGTCAAATACGTAATGCATGCGTGGCGAACTTGATTGCACGGAATCAGTTAGACGATAGCCGCAAGCTAATATTCGAAATAGGACTCTCGACCTTCATCTACAAAATAGTATTTCTCGTAACTAGCAGACCGAATTTCAAGCTGGAGCGCGTCGGTTGCCCTGCGCGCTACGCTTTCAAACGTAAAATGCATTCTTCTTTGCGAGTAATCACGAGCATGAACCAACAATCTGCATCTCGATGTACTTTTGGATAGTTTGCGCTTCAGCGCATCAACTAGACCATTCGTGCAAGCGGCAAATTCTTGCTCAGGAGAGAGCAGCGGAGATAGCTCTGAGATGATTTTCCCATTATCTCGCCGCATAAGTCCCGAACTATGAACGAAACCAGATTTATTCAACTCTTCCATTGAAAGCCGATGATCATAGCCGCCGTTGCTCGTAGTTCCTTGATCATCAATCCAAATCGGGTCGGCGATCGTGATTTGTAGATTGAAAATCTCACTTTGCGCTTTAATTTCAGCGTCAATATTCGGCGTGCCGGCCGGCATTAAAAAAAATGTAGCGTCATCGGGATATGACTTGCGATCAGCGAGCAGCATAATCGGATAGGTCTCTTCTCTAATTTTAACCCAACGTTTCATTTCGTCAGTGTCGGGTACGCGCCACGCTTTTCTAAGCGCTTTGTCGACCTGCGCCTCAGCCAATAGTTTTTGTTCAAAACTTCTAAGTTCCCCAATGCTAAAAACCTTAGAGCGAACGAATGGAAAGTACATAAGGCGTTCCTGCGAGTGATCGATCATCAGTGGAATAAATGCATTATTCGATCGCCTTGCCGGTCTGCGCGCTGTCGCGCAGGAGCTGCAGATTGTTGAGCACGTATTTGTTGCCTGGATCCTTGTGCTCCGCCTCGATCAGCTTGGCGCGGGCGCGCGCGTAGTCGCCGCGCAGCATGTAGGAATAGCCCTGATTGTTGAGGATCTCGACGGTCGGGCCGACGATCTTGATCGCCTGACGATAGGCGCGGTCGGCGAGATCGAAGCGGCGCAGGCGGTCGTAGCAGGCGGCGAGCCCCAACCAGGCCTCGGCGTCGCGCGGATGCAATTCGACGGCGCGGCGGAAATGCTGCTCGGCCAGCCCGAAATTGCTGTGGCGGTATTGCTTCTTACCGAGCGAAAGCTCGTCGTTGGGATCGCTGCCGAGCAGGCCAGCTTCCGGCGCCAAGCCGGGCGCCTGCGGCGCATCGGCGGCCGGCGCCGCGGCATAGGCGTCAGGCGCGGCGGGCTTTGCCGCCTGCGGCTCAAAGAAATTCTTGACCGAACTGCATCCCCCCAGCCACAGGCCGGCCGCGGCGATGATAAGGACGCGGGCCATTCCGTTATGCATGACGAAGCCTGTGTGGAAGTGCCGCTATGTTCGTAAGGTAAGCCGGCATGGTTAAGAAATTGTTCAGAGTTCCAAGTTGGGCGGTCATTCCGACACATCCGCAAGGGCGCAGGGACCTGAGTCGCAAATTGTGCCGGCGGCGCGCTTCGCGATGATGAGAAAGGCGGCGCGCATCAGTAATGCCCGGTGTGCAGCTTGACGAAGACCGGCAGCATGATGACCACGATCAGCACCGGGAAGATGCACACCATCATCGGCACCGACAGCTTGACCGGCAACGCGTAAGCTTTTTCCTCGGCGAGCGAGAGGCGCTTGTGGCGCATATCGTCGCTGTAGACGCGCAGCGCGTCGGTGATCGAGGAGCCGAGATCGATCGACTGGTTGATCAAAGTGGCGAAGGCGCGCGCCTCATCCAGCGCCAGCCGGCCGGCGAAGCGTTCCAGCGCATCCTTGAGCGGGCGGCCAGCGCGGATTTCCAGATTGGTCATATGGATATTGCCGGTGAGCGAAGGATAGCTGTCGCCCATCTCGCGCCCGACCCGCTCGAGCGAAGCTTCCATCGACAGGCCGGAATCCGCGCACACCACCAGCAGGTCCATGAAATCCGGAAAGCCGGCGCGGTGCTCGAGCTTGCGCGCCGAAATGCGCTTGTCGATGTAAAAGCCGGGGGCGAGATAACCGGCGATGCCGCCGGCCATGACCATCAGCCAGATAAACGTGCCGCCCCGCGCGGTGAGCATCGGCAGCAGCATGAACACCGCGCCGGCGGCGGCGACGGCAAGCAGCGTGCGCACGACGAAGAAAACGGCGACCGCGCGCGGATCGTAGACGCCGGCCTGCACCAGGCGCTGACGCAGCACCTTCATGGTATCGGTGTTGGTCGTCGCGTAGTATTTGGTGGTGTATTCGATGAGCTGCGTCATCGCCATCAGGCTGGAATAGCGCAGCGAGCGCTTGGCGTTTTCCGCGCGGTCGCGCTCGTCCATGACGATGCGCGAGGTGCGGTTCTTCACCGCGCCGCGCACCCGCACCAGCGCCATCACCGAGAAAGTGAGCGTGCCGGCGGCGAGAAACACCAGTACCGCCAAAATGATATTGGCGTTGTCGCGCATGGTGTTATCGATCAGCGAGGAGAGCAGGTCCATCGCGTCAGATCCTGAAATTGACCATGCGGAACATGATCAGATTGCCAAGGCCCATCCAGCAGCCGGCGATCAGCAGACAGACCTTGGTCAGGCCTTCGCCCCAGACGCTGCCGTAGAAATCCGGCGCCACGAAATTGACGACGGCGAACATGCCGACCGGCAGCGACGACAAGATCAGCGCCGAGGCGCGGCCTTCCGCCGCCAGCGCGCGAATCTTGCGCTTCATCTTGAAGCGCTGGCGGATCACGCCCGATAGATTTTCCAGGATTTCGCCGAGATTGCCGCCGGTCGAGCCCTGGATCGCCACGGCGGTAACGAACAGCGGCAGGTCATCGGTGCCAACGCGAAAATAGAGGTTGCGCATGGCGCTTTCGAGGTCGGCGCCATAGGTGATCTCGTCGCTGACGATGCCGAATTCGCTGCCCACCGGGTCGGGCAGTTCGCGCGCCACCATGCTGATGGCGACCGGCACCGGATGGCCCGCGCGCAGCGAACGCACGATGATCTCGATGGCGTCAGGAAATTGCGCGCCGAATTTCTTCTGCCGCCGCGAGCGCAGCAGGCGCAGCGCAAGATAAGGCAGCACGGTTCCGGCGAGCAGCGCCGCCAGCACGGCATGCCAGAATTGATGCTCGTAGGCCATGGTGCCGGCAAAGGCCGCGATCATCATGGCGGCGATCAGCAAGATCAATTTGCCGAAGCCGATGCTCAGGCCGGATTGCAGCACCAGCTGATTGAGGTTGATCAGCGGCAGCCGGTACTCGCCGCCGCTGGTCAACCCGCGCTCGCGCCGCAGCTGCACCAACACGCTTTCGCGGTCCGGCTTGTCATCCATCACCTTGAGCCGGCGGTTGATGTTCTTGCGGTATGACGCGCGGTTGTAGAGCAAAAGATAGGCGCCCTCGGCGAACATCGCCGCCGAGACGCCGATCAGCAGATAGATGAGATGGACCGTGTCGAAGGCGAGCAGCTTTTCCATGGCTCGTCCCCTTCCGTCATTCCGGGCCGCGTGCGCAGCACGCAAGCACGGAATCCAGAAGCGCGTTCCGGGATTGTTTTTGAGCGCTCATAGCGGCTGCGCGGGGTCGAAATAGCTGCCGGGAAGCTTGATGCCCAGATTGGCCAGGTGGCCGAGGAAGCGCGGACGCAGGCCGGTAGCGGCGAAATGGCCCTGCACGGTGCCGTCCGGCGCGGTGCCGGTGCGCACGAATTTGTAGATTTCCTGCATCTGGATGATGTCGCCTTCGAGCCCGGTGATCTCGGCAATCGAGGTGACCTTGCGCTTGCCGTCGGACTGGCGCGACAGCTGGACGATGAGCTGGATGGCGTTGGCGACCTGGCCGCGGATCGAGGCGACCGTCATCGGCAGGCCGGCCATGCCGATCATCTGCTCGAGGCGCGAGATGGCGTCGCGCGGCGTATTGGCGTGGATGGTGGCCATCGAGCCTTCATGACCGGTGTTCATGGCCTGCAGCATGTCGAACGCCTCCTCGCCGCGGCATTCCCCGAGGATGATGCGGTCGGGCCGCATGCGCAGGGCGTTCTTGACCAGCTCGCGCTGGCGGATTTCACCCTTGCCTTCGATGTTGGGCGGCCGCGTTTCCATGCGGCCGACATGCGGCTGCTGCAATTGCAATTCGGCGGCGTCCTCGATGGTGATCAGTCGTTCCTTTTCCGAGATGAAGGCGGAGAGCGCGTTGAGCATGGTCGTTTTGCCCGAGCCGGTGCCGCCCGAGATGATGGTGGTGACGCGCGCCTTCACCGCGGCTGCCAACAGCTCGGCCATCGGCGGGCGCAGCGCGCCGACCTCGACCAGCTTGTTGAGGTTGAACGGTTTCTTGGAGAATTTGCGGATCGACACCAGCGGCCCGTCGACGCCGATCGGGCGCACCGCGACGTTAACGCGCGAGCCGTCCTGCAGGCGCGCATCGCACAGCGGATGCGACTCGTCGACCCGCCGGCCGACCGCCGACACGATCTTGTTGATGATGCGCAGCAGATGCTGCTCGTCCTTGAAGCGCACGGGCAGCGGCTCGAGCACGCCGCGGCGCTCGACATAAACAGATTCATGTCCATTGATCAGGATGTCGTTGATGGTCTCGTCCTTGAGCAGCGGCTCAAGCGGACCGAGGCCGGTCATCTCGTCGAGAATTTCCGAGACGAATTCTTCAAGCTCCTGGGCGTTGAGCGCGAGCCGCTCGGCCAGCACATATTGCGAGACCAGCTGCTGTACATAGGCGCGGATCTGCTCCTCGGGCAGCTTCTCCAGGGCCGAAAGATTGATCTCCTCGATCAGCTTGCGATGCAGCCGCACCTTGGCGTCGAGCAGCTTGTCGCTGCGCAGCGGGTTGGGAGGTGGCGCGTCCGGCGCCGTCTGTTCCGGCGGCGCTTCCGGCAGTGCCGTGCGCGTCGCAACGCCCGGCGCTGCGGCCGCCGCTTCCTCGACGGCCGGCACCAGGGCGGGAGCGGCAACGCGGCGGGCGGTAAAACGGCCGATCATCGTTTAATCCTTCAGGTGCTTGCGCTATTTCGCGATCGCGAGCTTTAGCCGGCGCATAAGCGGCGCGGACTTGGTCTCGGCCGGCCGGCCGGGCGCCGGTTCAAGCACCAGCTTCTTGAGCTGCGCGGTGATCTTGTTTCCCGCCTTGACCTCTTCCAGCGGCACGCCGCGGTCGATCGCTTCGCGTACCAATGGATAGTCGTTGGGCACGCAGGCGATGAAGGCATCGCCCAGCGCCTGCTCCAAATCGTTGCGGCGCAGACCGGCGCCGAATAACGACTGCTGAAAGCGGTTGACGATGATCCGCGGGTTGGGGCCGTCACCCAGGCGTTCTCTGATCGCCGCCACCAATTGCTTGGCGTGGCGCAGCGCCGGCACCGTGGTCTCGCTGACGATGAACAGTTTGTTCGAGCCGAGCAGCACGCTGTCGGTCCAGGCGAACCAGGTGCGCGGCATGTCGAACACGACATATTGAAAATGGCTCGACACCAGATCGAGCAGGCGTGTCACCATGTCGGGATCGAACGAGCGCATCTCGGCCGGCCGGTTGGGCGCGGCGACCACGGCCAAACCGGAAGTATGATGCGACAGCATCACTTCCAACAATTGACGGTCGAGCCGGTCGGGTCGGGGCTCGATCTCATCCAGATTGAGGCGCGGCTCGAGATCGAGATAGTCGGCGACGCAACCGTGCTGGAAATCGAGATCGACCAAGCAAGTGGACGTACGCGTACGCGGGCCGCCGCTGTTGAGCAGGAGCATGGCGGTCTGCACAGCGAGCGTGGTGACGCCGCCGCCGCCGACTGCGGGCAGAAATGTATAGATCTGCGCTTCGGTCTTCTGGTTCGCCGCAGCGGCGGTCTGGGCAACCCGCGCGCAGGCGCGCACCAGATTGACCGGCTCGACCGGCTTTACCAGGAAGTCGGCGATGCGCATCTGCAGCAGCGTGCGGGCGACGCTTTCATCAAAACTCTGGGTGACTGCAATCACTGGCGGGAAGGCGCCGACGCGCGCCATCAGCCGCGCCAGCGCCGCCATCTCGTCGTCGCTTCCGGCGTCGAAATCGACCACCACGACGCCGGCGCCGGCGAGTTCCAACGCATCGCCGAGATCGGTCAGCCGGCCGGACGCAACGTCGAGGTCGATCTGGGCGCTGGCGCCGAAGGTCGCGCGCACGGAGCGGTCGAACGCGGCGTCGGCGGTTATGACCACCACGCGAGTACGACTGGCATTGGCAGTGTGGCCGATTGCCATGGCATCACTTGATTGAGGTTACTTCACCGGCTGATTGACAACCGGACCGAGCGGGGTCGTGTTGTTGCTGCCCGAATTCGCATTCGGGCTTGACGTCGGCTGGTAGGCAGCCGAAGTGCCGATGCCGCGCGGCTGGATCACCCGGTTGGTGCGATAACGCTCGACCGCGCTCTGCATCTTTTGCCCATTGAAGCCGATGTTGCGGTTGGCGCTGTCGCGCGGCCAGGGATCGACCATCTGCACGATCTTGTCGGTGGCGACGGCGTCGCCGCCGCTCAGCGCCACCGTGTCGCGGCGGTCGAGATATTCCGAGCAGCCGGCGAGCAGCGCGAGTCCGGTGGTCAACAGGACCACGCGCAAAGCCAATCGTCCGTTCATTCCCGCGCAAGCGGGAATCCAGCTTTTTGCAAGCCGTCGCATGGGCCGCTCTGGCTCCCCGCTTTCGTCGGAACGAGCGCTTGAGTGAATCGCGAGCGCGTTACTGGATGGCCGCATCGGAAGTCCCCCTCGGCATGTCGAGCATGTGTCCGGTGAACGGCCGGTTGCCGGCATCGGCGATCCTGGCCTGAACGGGCGTGACTGCGCGCGCCTGCGCGTGAGTCATCTCGGTCTTGCCGAGCAGGAAGAAATCGACGTCGTTCGGCGGCAGCGTCTCATCGGTGGGCGCCTTGACCAGGTCGCCCGGGCGCGCCGGCCGCACCAGATGCGGCGTGACGATGATGGCAAGATCGGTTTCGTTCTTCTGATAGGATTTCGACGAGAACAGCGCGCCCAGCACCGGAACGCTGCCGAGCCACGGCAATTGCTCGATCTGGTTGTTGTTGTCGCTCTGCAGCAAACCGCCGATCACGAAGCTCTGGCCATCGCGCAGTTCGACCGTGGTGGAAGCGCGGCGCACGATCAGCGCCGGCACCGTGACGCCGTTCGCGACGGCGACGGTGTGGGTGGTGTCGATTTGGCTGACCTCCGGCTCGATCTTCATGTTGATCAGGCCGTGATTGAGCACGGTCGGCGTGAAGGCAAGGCCGACGCCGTATTTCTTGTAATCGACGGTGATCTGGCCGAGCTGACCGGCGACGGGAATCGGATATTCGCCGCCGGCCAGGAAGCTTGCGGTGTCGCCGGAGAGCGCCACCAGATTCGGCTCGGCCAAGCTGCGCGCGATGCCCTTCTGCTCGAGCGCGTTGAGCACAACGTCGGTCGGCACCCCGCCCGACACCAGCCGGCCGACCATGAAGCCGAAGGGCGCGCCGCCCGAGAGCACGCCGGCGGCCGCCTCGATCGGCAAGGACGACGCCGGGGCACGATTGCCGACATTGACGATGCTGTGGTCGCCGAAACGATTCCACTGCACGCCGAGCTCGCGGCCGGCCTGGCGCGAAATCTCGATGAAGCGCACCTCCAGCAGGACCTGCTGCGGCGAGGAGACGGTGATCGAATTGATGATTTCCGGTCCGAACTGACGCGCAATGGTCACCGCCTGGTCGAGGGTGACCGAGTCCGGCACTTCGCCGGAGAGCATGATGCGGCCATTGACCGAGGAAGCGCGCAGATGCGTGCCGGGGAAGTGGCGTCTGAGCTCGTTGGTCAGCCGCGTGATGTCGTAGGTCACTTCAACATCGAAGATGCCGATCAGCTTCTTGCCCTCGGCATAGACGGACACGCGCGTGGTGCCGATCTTCTTGGCGAGGATCGACAGCGTGTGGTCGGTAAGCGGATTGACGTCGGCGACATCGGGATCGCCGACCGAGACGTCGACGAAGGGCGAGTCGGTGCGCACATCCTGCGACTTGCCGATGGCGACCGTCACCATCGCGGTGTGGCCGGCGCCGGCGATGCGGATCGTGCGTTCCTGCGCCGAGGCATCGCCCGCCATGCACAAGAGCGACGCGGCCAGCGCGACGGCTAGCGCGATGGCCAGATCGATGAGCCAGCCGCCGCTGCGCTCGGGCATCCTGTCCTGGCGCCGCCAGGCAAAGCCGGCGACGTATTCGTTATTGCTCTTCACGACGACCCCCAGCCTGGTTGGTCTCTAGGTTTTCGTTCAGCGAACCGCCTGTTTCTCTTCGACCGAAGCCAAGGCTCCGTCACCTTCTTCGACCGGCACGCTGTATTCCTGCTTCGCCGACGGCCGGGTGACCACCACGGTCGTCATGCTGGCGCCGTTGATCACGCCGCTCACCAGATCCTTCAGCGTGACCTTGCGGGTTTTCACTTCACTCTTGTCGCCGGCCTGCCGCAGCAGCAGCGACAGGCTGCCGACCGAGGACGCCAGCCAGATTTTCTGCGCCTGCACCGTGGTGACTTCGAGCGTCACCGACTTATGAACCGAGGCTTTGACCGCGCGCTCGTCGGCGCTCTGATCGACCGCCAGCACGCGCACGTCCTGCAGCACGACTTCGGTCGTCGCCGAGCCCTTGTCGATCTGGCGGGTGAGCACAACGTCGACACGGTCGCCCGGCAGCGCAAAGCCGCCGACGCCTTCCACGTCGTTGACGCGGATGGTCACCGCCTTCATGCCGGGATGCACCAGCGACGACAGCGTTGCGCGCTGCCCCGGACCGGTGATTTTCAGCGCCAGCACCGGCTCGTTCGGCTCGATGGCGGCGAGCACGACGCGGCGCCCGTCCTTGAGCAGCGTGGCGATCTTGCTGAAGGCGCCGGCCGGCAGTGCCTTGCTCGGCCAGGCGACCTCCGCCAGCATTGACGCATTCAGCTCGGTGCCGAAGCGCAGCGGCTTCTTGGCGATGACGATGGTTTGCGTTGCGACCGTCTTGTTGTCCGGATGGAAGGTCTTTGCGCGCAAATCGGCTTGGCTGTTGAGCCAGGATTGCGCGACGAAGACGGCGAGCAGGCCGAAGACGACGGCGAACCCGATCATCACGATGGTGCTGGCTCGCACTGTTCTTACCCCGTTTGACGCGTTTGCCGGTGTATTGCTACCGACACTACGAGGCAGGAAGTATTCAATTACTAAAAGCCCTACCGCTTCTAGCGCTATGCTGAAGAGGCCCTGAATTACTATTGTTTACGAGTCGTGTCGGATTCAGTTGACTTTAGAGTAACCTTTAGCGTCATTAAGAATACTAGGACGTATCAGCAAGGGGCCGGTAATAATCGGTTTAGCCTGAACATCGCCGAGACCCGGCAATTGCGGGGCAAAAGCCCACGCGACGCGGGCCGTTGCCGCAGGGCGGGAAACCGTAACGGCAAGAGCATGGTTTACGACGGCGGCTAGATTGCCCAGGCGGCGCGGTTGCGGCAACATGCGGCCGCCGCAAGGTTAAGGCGCGCGGCAAATGCATTTCTCGGAGGAGACGCGGATGGCGAAGCCCCGCATCAGTTATGTCGATCCGGCGACGGTCAGCGATCCGGCCATGCAGGCCGAGTTCGAGCGCTGTGCGCGCGAGGGCACCCCGCGGCCCGAGAGCCAGGCGGTGCGCGCGCATGTGCCGGCGGTGTTCTGGTCGTTCGCCAATAGCTGGCGCGACGTATTCAAGAACGGAGTTGCCGATCACAAGATCAAGGAGCTGTGCCGTATCTATGTATCGCGCTCGGTGCTGTGCGAATTCTGCGGCAACCAGCGCTCGATCAAGGCGGCGAGGAGCGGGCTCAAGGAAGACGACTATTCCGATCTGATCAATTTCGAAAGCTCGCCTCGCTATGACGAGCGTCAGAAGGCGGCGCTCGCTTATGCGGAAGCGATCACCTGGGACCTGCCGACCGATGATGCCTTTTGGGCCCGGCTGCACAAATACTTCAGCGAGCCGGAGCTGGTCGAGATCGGCTATTTCGTCGCGCTGACCATGGGCCAGCAGCGCTGGCTGCGCACGCTCAATATCGAGCATCACCAGGTTTTGGCCGGCAGCGACGCCTCAATGGCGCCGGGCTTCGAAAATGAAGAGGCGCTCAAGCGCTCCAAGCAGGCCGCCGACTACTGGGCCAAAGTCAACAGCAACCCGCAAACGCAGGCTGCCGAGTGAACGGTCAACCGGTATCCGCCGCGCATTCGGCTCCGGCTCCGCGCATGAGCGCGAGTGAGCCGCGCATTCGTATTCGCGGCCTCGGCAAGCGCTACGGCGCGCTCGAAGTGTTCCGCAACATCGAATTCGACGTCGGCGAGCGCGAGATCGTATCCATTGTCGGACCATCCGGCTGCGGCAAGACCACGCTCTTGCGCTGCGTCGATGGCTTGCTGGCGGTGGATGCCGGCGAAATCTGGGTCGGGCGCGAGCGGGTGACCGAGCCGATCGCCGGCGTCGCCATGGTGTTCCAGCATTTCGGGTTGTTTCCGTGGAAAACCGTGTACGACAACGTCGCCTACGGTCTGCGCATGGCCGGCGCGCCGAAGTCCGAGATCGAGCGCAAGGTGCCGGAGTTCATCAAGCTGGTCGGTCTCACCGGCTTTGAGAAGGCTTTTCCCTATCAGATGTCCGGCGGCATGCAGCAGCGCTGCGGGCTCGCCCGCGCGCTCGCGGTCGGGCCCAACGTGCTCTTGATGGACGAGCCGTTCGCCGCGGTCGACGCGCAGACCCGCGAAATCCTGCAGTTCGAGCTGCTGCGCATCTGGGAAGAGCGGCCGACCGCCATGATCTTCGTTACCCATTCGATCGAAGAGGCGGTGCTGCTCGGCCACCGGGTGATCGTGCTCAAGGGCAGGCCGTCGAGCATCCACGAAACCGTCGTCATCGACCTGCCGCATCCGCGCACGCGGGCGACGCTGCGCGAGCCGCGCTTTGCCGAATTGCGCGAGCGCGTCTGGGGCACGCTGATGCGGGAGGCGCGCGAAGCTGAATTCCAACTCGAACGCTGAGTCGAGAACATCAAGGGAGGATTTCATGAAGCGCAGGCTTTTCATGCTGGCAGGCGCTGTCCTGCTTGGAGGGCTGCTCACTGGTTCGTCCGCTGTGCGAGCGGAAGATAAACTTGTCGTGGCGACGCCTGGCATTCCGCCGATCTTTTCGGTGATGATCGCCTACGTCGCCGAGAAGGAGGGGTTGTTCAAAAAACACGGCGTCGATGTACAGATTCGGCCGTTCGATAACGGAACCGCGGCGGCGAGGGCCGTGGTTGCCGGCGACGCCGACGCGTCGTGGTCGCCGACGCCGCCGGTCATCAATCAGATTTCCAACGCCGGCGTGCCGCTGGTCGCGGTCTACGGCATGCCGAACCCGGATTGGGTGATCGGCACGATCGACAGCGGCAAGACCTGCAAGGATCTTGCCGGCCAAGATGTCGGTGTCGACTCGATTGGCGGCGCGCGCTCCGTGGCGCTGCGCTCGATGCTGACCGGCTGCCCGGGAGTGACCATCCAGCAGACCAAGCAGGTCGCGCTCGGCGGCGGCGTTGGCCCGGCGATGATCGCCGGCCGCCTGCACTTCGGCGTGCTGCATCTCGACGATATCGCGGAAATCGAGACGCAGGGAAAGCCGCTGCACATCCTGCTGCGCCAAAAAGAGACTAACCCGACCAGCCACTATCTGATGCTGGTCGTGCGCAAGGACAATCTCGCGAAAAAGCGCGACGCTTTCGTTCGTGCCGTCGCTGCAATGATTGAATCGGCGCATTTCATGCAGGATCCCAAGAACGCCGACGCGGTGGCGCAGATCGCGACCGTCACCGGGCACAACAAGGAAGTGGCCAAAGCCGCGCTCAAGCAGTTCCTCGACATCAAATTCTGGGCGGTGAATGACGACGGGTTGCCGCGCAACAAGCTCGAGGCTGTGGCCAAGCTGATGAAGAAGATCGGCGCCATCAAGGCCGACAAGACGCCGGTGACCTACGAACAACTGGTCGATACCAGCGTGTGGAAAGACGCCAACGCGATGGTGAAGTGAAACGCAGTCATTCCGGAGCGCGAGCGAAGCGAGCGAACCCGGAATCCAGAAATACGCGCTGAGCAGACATCTGGATTCCGGGTTCCGGCCTTCGGCCGGCCCTGGAATGACGTGTCGTTGTCGCAGAGCCCGCAAAGTCACTTGAACAGGCGAACAAAACACTCGAACAGGTGAATTGAGTGCTCTACCTCCGCCGCCACGCGCCGTTCTGGATCAGCCTCGCCATCGGCGTTGCCGCCTGGGAAATCGCCGGCCGCAACACCAGCCAGGCCTTCATGGTGCCTTTATCGACCACCGTGCTCACGCTCTGGCAGCTAATCCTCAGCGGCGAATTCATCCGTGAGTTTCTCGAATCGGCGCGGCTGTTCCTCACCGGCTTCGTGCTGGCGCTCATCGTCGGCATGCCGCTCGGCATGCTGCTGGCCCGCGTGCGCGTGCTGCGCGTCGGGATCGAGCCGTTTCTCATGATCATCTATGCCACGCCGCTGGTGGCGCTGATCCCGTTCATCCTCTCGCTGATGGGCTTCGGCTTCGCACCCAAGGTGCTGGTCGTGTTCCTGTTCGCGGTGTTCCCGGTGATTTACAACACGGTGGAAGGCGCGCGCAGCATTAAGCCGGAGCTGATCGAGGTCGCGCGCTCGTTCCGCTCCGGCGAATGGGCGTTGTGGCGCGAGGTCATGCTCCCGTACACCCTGCCCTTCGCCATGACCGGCGTACGCCAGGCGATCGGCCGCGCGCTGGTCGGCATGGTGGCGGCTGAATTTTTCCTCAGCTCGACCGGGCTCGGCCAGCTGATCATGGGCGCCTCGCAGAACTTCGACACGGCCGGCGTATTCGCCTCGATCCTGGTGATCGCGCTGATCGGCGTCGGGCTGATGCGGCTGGGCCTCGCGATCGAGCGCCGCTTCGCCCGCTGGAGACAGTGATGGCCGATTCCACCATCAGCGTCTCCGCACCGATCGCCGGCGAGCAGGCACCCGCCGCTCATCGCTCCGGCGCCTTTCTGCCGCGTCTCGTCACTGGGTTGGTGATCTTGCTGGCGTGGGAGTTCGTGGTGCGCGCGCTGGCGCCCGCCTATGTCGCCAAGCCGAGCACGGTGGTAATGGCATTCCCGCACGTCATCGTCGACCCCGCCTTCCTGCGCGCCACCGGGCAGACGCTGGCGGCGGTTGCCGAGGGGCTGGCGATCGCGCTCATCGCCGGCACCATCATAGGCCTCTCGATGGGACGCAGCCCGATCTGCGAGCGCGCCATCCGCCACTACGTCAACGGCTTCTATGCCATGCCGATGATCGTGGTGCTGCCGCTGTTCTCGCTGTGGTTCGGCTATTCGGGAGCGACCCGTACCGCCACCATCATCTTTGCGGCGATCTTCTCGATTATCATCAATGTCGCCGACGGCGCGCGCTCGGTACCGCGCGAATTCATGGAGGTCGCGCGCTCATTCCGCTCCGGCCGCTTATCGATGCTGATCGAGATCGTGCTGCCGGCCTCGATGCCCTATCTGCTGGCCGGCTTTCGGCTCGCCGCCGGGCGCGCGTTGATCGGCGCTGTGGTGGCGGAGTTCTTCCTGTCGATCGGCGGGCTCGGTTATTTCATCCTCTACAATTCGCGCGCCTACAAACACAGCGAAGCGTTCGTCGGTGTGCTACTGCTCGCCGCCTTCGGCGTCGGCTTCGAGATTCTGGTGCAATGGACGACGCGGCGCGTCCTGCCGTGGTACCGGCGCGACGAGCCGGCAAGTTAGAGAGGCCCGCTTGCATCGCGCGATAGCCGGTTTATTCCCGCGCAATCGGGAATCCAGTACTGGCTCCCCGCTTGCGCGGGGACGAGCGGATTATTGATCCGAATTCTTCCGATACGAGGACCGAACGAATGTCATCCGACCCCTTGGTCAAGGCCGCGATTGCGCATTGGGGGCCGCGCTTTGTCGCCAATGGCGTGGTGCTCACCGATTTCGAGGAAGTCACCGGTTCGCTTGCAAGCTACAACGACTGGTGCCGCGCTTGGTCTGCGCGTGCGGCCCTGCATGAACGGCTCGGCCGCGAAGCTCTGGAAAAAAAGCACTACCTCACCGCCGCCGAATGTTTGCAGCGCGCCGGCGTCTATTACCATTTCGCCTCATTCCTGTTCGTGCACGACGTGCCGCAGATGCAGGCCGCGCACAAGAAGCAGATCGAATGCCGCCAGGCGGCGTTGCCGCATTTGCGCCCGCCCGGCGAGCGCGTCGAGATTCCCTACCAGGGCAAGCACCTCGCCGGCATCTTGCGCAAGCCGCCCGGCATCGATCGCCCGTCGGTGGTGGCGATGGCCGTCGGCCTCGACTCGACCAAGGAGGAGACCGATGCCTACGAGGCGCCGTTCCTTGCGCGCGGCATGGCGACGCTGGTGTTCGAGGGGCCCGGCCAGGGCGAGGCGCAATACGACTTCGCCATCCGCGGCGACTACGAAGTGCCGGTCGGCGCGGTCCTCGATTACATCGAGACGCGGCACGATCTCGATGCGGCGCGCATCGGTATGTGGGGCGTGAGCCTCGGCGGCTATTACGCGCCGCGCGCCGCTGCTTTCGAGAAACGCATCAAGGCCTGCGTCGCGCTCGGCGGCCCCTTCGATTTCGGCGCCTCCTGGGACGGCCTGCCCGAATTAACGCGCGAAGCCTTCCGCGTGCGCAGCCATTGCGCAACGCAAGAAGAGGCGCGCAGGAACGCCGCGACGCTCTCGCTTGTCGGCATCGCGCAGAAAATTACCTGTCCAATCTATATCGTGAACGGACGGCTCGACCGCATCGTTCCGGCCGCCGATGCCGAGCGTCTGGCGCGCGAGGTGAAGGGGCCGGTGGAATTGATGATCGTCGAGGACGGCAACCACATCGCCACCAACCGCGCCTACCGCTGGCGCTCGCAGAGCGCGGATTGGCTGAAAGAGCGGCTCTCCGCCGTCATGCCCGCGTAGGCGGGCATCCAGTAAACTCAGGGGCTGGCGATTCTCGAATAGAGATCGTCCCAATTCGGATTGTCTTCTTCTATTAATCGGATTTTCCAAGCTCGATTCCATTTCTTCATCTGTTTCTCGCGCGTTATCGCAGCTTCGACATCGGAATGAACTTCAAAATAGACCAGCTTTGCCACGTCATATTTTTTCGTGAACCCGTCCACCAGCTTCTCACGATGTTGGTAAACGCGGCGGACCAAGTTATTCGTGACGCCGATGTAGAGAGTGCCGCCGATTTTGCTGGCGAGCATATAGACATAGTATTGCCTCGACTCGCTCATGCAGCAGATACGCCTGCGATTACTGGATGCCCGCCTTCGCGGGCATGACAGCCACTATCCCTTCTTCGGCAGCGCGACGATCATGTCGAGCTCGACGCGCGCGCCGGGCGATGAGAGCTGGTTGATGCACACAGTGGTGCTCGCCGGCCGCCAATTGCCGAAATATTTGCCCATGGTGGCATGCATGGCGTCGGCGTCGCGGAAATCGGTCAAATACTTGGTCACCTTTACCACGTCGCGCCAGTCGGCGCCGACCTCGTCGAGGATCGATTTGATCGCCTCCATGGCGCGCGTGGTCTGCTCCACGATGCTGTGCGGCTGGACGTGTTCTTCCTCGACATGCGGATGCTTGTGGTAGAGCGGCGAGGAAGTGGCGCCGGACAGGAACATGAGATCGCAGGCGCCGACGATGCGCACCGCCGGCGCGTAGGGCATGGTGTGCGCCTCCTCCGGTTTCGGGTGCACCGGCTCGAGCGTGAAGCTGGACTGGGGCTTGGCGTTGACGTTCATGGATGGCCTCCCGAGCGCTGCGGTTGTCATGGCCGGGCTTGTCCCGGCTATCCCGATCAGGTTAGCACAGCCTCGCAACGCGCCCAGGAGCCCTGCATGCCCTCGACCATCCTCGATTCCGCGGTGTTCCGCGACATTTTCACAACCGACGCGATGCGCCGCGTGTGGTCGGACGAAAACCGCGTGCAGAAATATCTCGACTTCGAGGCGGCGCTGGCGCGCGCGCAGGCGGGGCTGAAGATCATCCCGCAGCAAGCCGCCGACGAGATCGTGCGCCATTGCGACGCCACGGAAATCGATATGGCGAAGCTCAAGGAGGCGACTGAGAAGATCGGTTATCCGGTGCTGCCGGTCGTGCAGCAGCTCGTCAAGCTGTGCAAGGACAATCTCGGCGAATGGAGCCATTGGGGCGCCACCACGCAGGACATCACCGATACCGCGACCGTGCTGCAGATGCGCGAGGCGCTCGCCATCGTGGAGAGCGATATCGACGATATTTGCGACGCCTTAGGGGCGCTGGCCAAGAGATACCGCGATACGCCGATGGCCGGGCGCAGCAATCTGCAGCAGGCGGTGCCGATTACCTTCGGCTACAAGATGGCGACTTTGCTTGCCGCCTTCGAGCGCCACAAGCAACGGCTCGACGAGTTGAAGCCGCGCGTGCTGGTCGGCGAGTTCGGCGGCGCCGCCGGTACGCTCTCCTCGCTCGGCAAGGACGGGCTGAAGGTGCAGGACGAATTGATGAAGGAGCTCAAGCTCGGGCAGCCGGCGATCTCCTGGCACACGGTGCGCGATACGATCGCCGAGGTCGGCTGCTTCCTCGGTCTTGTCACCGGCACCTGCGGCAAGATCGCCTTCGACGTGAAGCTCTTGATGCAGACCGAAGTGGAGGAAGTGCAGGAGCCGTTCCATGCCGGGCGCGGCTCGTCCTCGACCATGCCGCAGAAGCGCAACCCGATCTCGTCCGTTTACATCACGGCGCAGACCGCCATGGTGAAGCAGCTGGTCGCCGCGCTGTTGGAGGCGATGATCGAGGACCATGAGCGTTCGACCGGGCCGTGGGAGATCGAATGGATCGCGCTACCGGAGATTTTCATGCTGTCGGCCGGCGCGCTGGCGCAGACAAAGTTTGTGGTCAGCGGCTTGCAGGTGAACGAGCGGAAGATGCGCGAAAACCTCGACATCACCAACGGGCTGATCATGTCGGAAGCGGTGATGATGGGGCTCGGTGCCGCCATGGGCCGCAACAAGGCGCATGACGTGGTCTACGACGTCTGCCGCGAGGTGGTGAAGACCGGGCGGCCGCTGCTCGATTTGTTGGAAGAGAATCAGGAGATCCGCAAGCACGCCGACCGCAAGAAGCTGGAGGAATTGGTCGATCCGGCCAATTATCTCGGCGTCGCCGGCGAGATGGTCGACCGCGTGCTGGCGCTGCGGAAGTGACTTGGCTGTCATGCCCGCGAGGTGGGCACCCGGTTACGCCAGTCTAAATTCTAAATTCGAGACGCCTGTGCTTATTAGGACGCGGACGGATATCAAGGTTAGAGGCGGTCGCTTCCGATTTTGACCCTGAGCGGAAGTTGCGTGGCCATTTTGCTGTAGTGCGGATCGCATGTGTCCGATGATAGGATGTCGCTCCCAGGGGTCGAAGGGGCGCTCATGAGACGACGGGAGTTCATCACGTTTCTCGGCGGGGCCGCCTCATGGCCGCTCGCCGCGCTTGGCGAGGCACAAGCGCCGACAGTCATTGGATTTTTGAACGGGCAGTCGGCCGATGGCTATAAGCGCAATGTCGCGGCTTTTCGCCAAGCTCTGGCCGAGCATGGCTATGTGGAAAGCCAAAATCTGCGGATCGAATATCGTTGGGCTGACGGGCGGGAGGATCGGCTTCCCGAATTGGCCACCGATCTGCTGCGCAGGGGCGTGGCACTGATCTATTGCGCCGGCAGCCCAACCGTCACGCTCGCGGCCAAGGCTGCAACAACGACGATCCCCATCGTCTTCTCGACGGGCATCGACCCCGTCAAAGCCGGTTATGTCGCAAGCATCAATCGTCCAGGCGGTAACGTCACCGGCGTAGCTTTTCTTGACTCACAGCTAAGTGCCAAGCGTCTCGGATTGCTGCATGAACTGCTTCCGAACGTGACGACGATCGCAGCTTTGTTGAACCCGCAGCACCCTCGCAACGCTGCGGATGTCAAAGCGGCAGACAAGCCCGCACGAGCGTTAGGGTTTAAGCTCCATTTCCTATCTGCCAGTACCGAAAATGAAATCGTCGCCGCGTTCGCGAACCTCGACAGCTTCAAAGCAGAGGCGTTGCTGGTCGGTCCCGATCCATTCTTTTTCCACAACCGCCAGAAGATCGTTGCGCTGGCGGCGAGTCACGCTATCCCGGCCGTCTATGAAGTGGCCGATTTTGCCGAAGACGGCGGCCTCATGAGCTACGGCGCAAGCATTGAGGACGCGTATTATCAAGCTGGCGTTTACGCGGCGCGAATTCTCAAGGGCGAGAAACCAGGCGACTTGCCGGTAATGGAGTCCATCAAGTTCAAACTCGTGATCAATCTCAAAACAGCAAAGACGCTTGGGCTGACCGTTCCGTCGACACTGCTTGCCCTCGCGGACCAGGTAATTGAGTAAGCACTCCTGTTGCTGCGATTGCTCACAGCGGTTTATGGCCCCACAGCAGAAATGCCAGCCGCGCGGCCGAATGCCTGTTTTTCGGCAAAGCGGACATTGGCCGACTGCTGCTCACCAATCTCGATTTATGAGTACCCGGCCTGGATCACCCGCTTGCGCTGGCGATGACAACTCGCGTTTGCCGATTATTCCGCGGCCGTCGTCTTTGCTGTGATCTTTGCCGCGAACTGCTCGCGCACGAATTTCTGCACCGCCAGGTGATCGACTTTGCCGGAGCCGAGGATCGGCATCTTGGCAAGCGACGTCACTTCGGCCGGGATCATCAGGTCGGAGGCATGCTTGCTCTTGGCGTAGGCCTGGAACTCCTGGCGCGTGGCGCTCATCTTGTCGGCGACCATGATGAGCCGCTCGCCTTTGCGGGCGTCGGGCACGCTGGCGACCGAGATGAGCGCATTCGGCCACAGCTCGGAGGCTAGCATCTCGACCGCGGCGAGCGAGATCATCTCGCCGCCGACCTTGGCGAAGCGCTTGGCGCGCCCCTTGATGGTAATGAAGCCTTGCGGGTCGATGGTGACGATGTCGCCGGTGTCGTGCCAGCCTTCGGCCGGGGGTTCGAGCACGCCGGGACGTTCCGCGCGCAAGTAGCCGAGCATCACGTTCGGCCCGCGCACGTAGAGCCGGCCGCCCTCCTCGACGCCCTCGACCTTTTCCAGCCGCGCCGTCATGCCCGGCAAGATGCGGCCGACGGTGCCAAACCTGTTGAACATCGGCGTATTGATCGCAAGCACCGGCGCGGTCTCGGTCACGCCATAGCCTTCCAGAATGCGCAGGCCGAATTTTTCGAGGTAGACTTGGCGCGTCGATTCCTTCACCGGCTCGGCGCCGGCGAGGATGTAGCGCACCGAGCGGAAATCATAGGCATGTGCGGCTCGCGCATAGCCGTTGAGGAAGGTGTCGGTGCCGAACACGACGGTGGCGTTCACGCCGTAGATCAGCTCCGGCACGTTGCGGTAATGCAGCGGCGACGGATAGAGGTAGACGGGCACGCCCGAGCATAATGGCACCACGACGCCGACCGTCAGCCCGAACGAGTGAAACACCGGCAGCGCGTTGAACACCTTGTCGCTGCGGCCGAAGTCGATGCGGGCGGTCGCCTGCGCCATGTTGGCCAGCATATTGCGGTGGGACAGCACGACGCCCTTCGGTACCCCTTCGGACCCCGAGGTAAACAGAATCGCAGCCCAATCGTCGGGCTTGCGCTCGATCAGCGGCTTACGCGCCGCGAACAGGCCGTGCAGCTTGTCGGCGAGCGTGACGGTCTTCCTGACGTCCTCCAGGTAGACGATGCGCAACTTCTGTTCGAGCACGGCGATCAGGTTTTCCAGGCGGCCTTTCTCGACGAAGGCCCGCGCCGTCACGATGGTGTCGAGCTGGGCGGCCCGGCAGGCCGCGAGCACATTGGCGGCGCCGGCCGAGAAGTTGATCATCGCCGGCACGCGGCCGGCCGACATCAGCGCGAGCATGGTCACCACTGCGCCGTTGGCGGTCGGTAGCATGACGCCGACCGGCTTGCCCTCGCCGGCGAGCGGCATCAGCTTGGCGCCCAGGATGGCGCTCGCCTGCAGCAGGCGGCGGTAGCTCATTTTGCCGGTGACCGGATCCTCGATCGCGGTGCGCCCGCGGCCGTGCATGCGGGCGGCTTCGATGATCGCATCCACCACGGTGCGGTCGGTCGAGGTGGTGGCATAGATCAGGTTCGACATGACGTCGTACAGCGCCGCGCCCGCGGCTTGCCGGCGCTTGCGGCCCTTGAGCTCGGGATCGATGGCGAGCTTCACCGGCTCGAGCACGGTGACGGTGATCTTGGGGAACCAGCGCCGTTTCACTTGCCCGCGCTGCAGTCGGCTGAAAATGGTCGCTTCCGGTCCGTCGATGCGCACCGGCACCACTATGGCGCCCGATTTGTCGGCGATCAGCCCGGCGCCGTCGTAGATTTTCATCAGGCTGCCGGTTACGGTGATGCGGCCTTCCGGAAAAATCACCAGCGTCTCGCCCTCGCGCACCGCGTTGATGATGGTGCGCGTCGCCATCGGCTTGAGCGGATCGAGCGACATCGTGCGCGTGACTTTGAGGAACGGCTTGATCCACCAGTTCGACGCCATGGTGACGTCGATCGCGAAAATCGGGTCCTTGGGCAGGATCGCCATCGCGGTGGGCGGATCCAGAAAGCTCACATGGTTGAGGGCAATGATGGCGTTCGGCCCGGCCTTCTCGATATTCTCGATGCCTTTGACCTCCAGGCGATAGATCGAGCGCAGCAGCATCGCCGTCAGATCGCGTTGCCAGCTCGCCGGCATGGTGCGCGCGATGGCGATGGCGACGGCGAAGGTCGCAACCCCGATCAGCATGAATAGCATCGGCACGGTGGCGCCGAATTTCTGCATGACCGCGACGACCACGGTCGCGCCGGTCATGAAGGCGGCGTTGAGCACGTTGACCGCGGCAATCGTGCGCGCGCGATAGTCGACGCCGGCCCAGGCCTGCACCGCGGCGAATGCCGGCACGATGAATAGGCCGCCGGAGATCGCAAGCCCGATCAGATCAATCGCGGTGCGGATGCCGAGCACGGAGGAGAACACCGCGCTCGGCGGCTGCGGCGTCGTGGCCGCTGCCACGCCGAGAGTGGCGATGCCGAGATCGAGAGCGAACAGGCTGAGCAGCACGGCGCCGATCAGCGTCGTGCCGAGCACGATACGGCCGTGCGCGATGCGCGCGGCGAGCCCCGAGCCGACGCCGACCGCGATCGAGAACATCGCGAGATAGATCGTGACGCTGGTCTCGTCGCCGCCGATCAGCACTTTGATGAGCGGCGGCAACAGCGAGAGCACCACGATACCGACCAGCCAGAACCAGCTGGTGACCATGGCGCCCCACCACAGCCGCGGATCGGCGCGCAAATGCCGCAGCATTGAGGCGGTCGAGGCGAAGATATTGGCCCTGACCTTCAGGTGCGGCGCGCCGGCGCCGGTCGCCGGGATCAACAGGCTCGCGATCCAGCAGGCGAGCGCAAAGCCGATCACCAGCACCGCGAAGCCGGCAACGCCGCCCGCCTCGCGCGCCGCCAAGCCCCCGACAATGGTGCCGAGCAGGATGGCGATGAAAGTTGCGCCTTCCACCAGCGCGTTGGCGGTCGGCAACTGCTCGCGCTGCAAATGATCCGGCAGGATGCCGTATTTGATCGGCCCGAACAGCGAGCCGAGCACGCCATAGCCGCCCAGCGCCGCGAATAGGATCGGCACCGAGTGTTGCGCATAACCGATGAAAGCCAGGCCGGCGACGAACATCTCGACGAACTTGATGACCTGCGCCACCCGCGCCTTGTCGTGGCGGTCGGCGATTTCGCCGCCCAGCCCCGAGAAAAAGAAATAAGGCGCGATGAAAACGGCGCTGGCGAGGGTGATCAGCGCCTCGGCGTCGGCCCCGCTCCGGCTGAACAGAATCAGGAAGACCAGCGAGGTCTTGAGGAAATTATCATTGAATGCCGCGAAGAATTGGCACCAGAACAGGGGGGCGAAGCGCCTCGACAGCAGCAGCGGCGGCATGGCCTCCCTTGCTTAGCGCAACTTAAAGCTCTGCGTCAGCGGTATCCCCATAAAAAAGGGCGGCCACGCCGGCCGCCCTTAAGTATCGCTGCAGACGGAGCCGAAACTAGAGCCGGAACTTGCCTCCCTCCCGGGATTCGATACAGACCGCCGCAAGACTGAAGGCCAGAGCGATCACGACGGTAATCGTAAACACCTCGGTCCACATGGCGCATCTCCAGGTTGGCGCGGCTTGCGCGCGCGGAAGCTCGGGCGTGCTAACGCGCAAGGGGCCCCCGGGTTCCTGAGATTTTGCATGATCGGCGATTTTGCGTGAGGAAACGGTTCCCGGGAATTCCAAGATTTTCGGCAATCACGCATAAAAACGGAGCCATGGACGACGAATTTGCGGGCGAATAGGCTTGTTTTCAGGCGCTGCATTCGGTTTCGGACCGCATTGCGACGCAGAGGGGGACGCCATGGCCACCATCTTTAACGAGAGCGACGTTGCCGGTGAGACGATGGGCGGCGGCGCGGTGCGCCAACGCCTGCTCAGCGACACCCGAGTCAAAGGTACCCGCATCCTGCTCGACCGGCTGAAGCTTAGTGCCGGCGGCAAGATCGAAGTCGTCGTGCCGACAGAGAGCGTGGCCTGGCTGCAGATGCTGGAGGGCGAAGCGGTGCTCGACCACGACGCCATTCGCCAGACACTGTCGAGTGCCCACGTTGCGTTCCTGCCGCCGGGCTTTGCCGCCAAGCTCGCATCGGCTGCCGGCGCGGCCCTGCTTTACGGCGAAATCCCGAATGCGGCGCAGCTCGATCCCGGCTTTGCCGCCACCCCGCCGGCGCTGCGCGTGATCGACTGGACGCGCGAGCCGGTGCTCGATTCCGAGCACGACGCGCGCAAGCGCATCTATCTGGTGACGCCGAAACTATTCGGCACCAAGGCGGTCAAGGGCGAGATGATCATCTATCCGCCGGGCACCGCGGCGGCCAATCATCATCACGAGGACGCCGAGCATTTCATGGTTGTGCTGCGCGGGCGCGGCACGGTCTATGCCAACGAGCAGCCGTTCCCGGTGCGCCAGGGCGACGTCATCTATTATCCGGATCGCGAGCGGCATTATCTCGAAGCGGCCAAGGACGACGAACTGGTGTTCGCCGAATTTTTCGCGCCGGCCGAATACAAGACCGTATGGGTGGACGAGAGCCAAATCTGCACCTGGAAGCCGGCCGGCCGCGACATCCGCGGCCAGGTGCCGGTGCGCGAGATCGGGGCGCACAGTTCGGCGGAGGTGTTGAGCCCGCAGGATGTGTGATAAACCCGGCCACAACAAAATATTGAAAATTGGTGCCGGCGGAGGGATTTGAACCCCCGACCACCCGCTTACGAAGCGGATGCTCTACCGCTGAGCTACGCCGGCGCGCGCATGACCCCGAAAAGTGGGAACCGGTTTTCGGAAAAGGTCATGCGCAAATAAAGATTTGCGCGCAACTGATAGAGGCGGCGGGCAAGAATGGCAAGCAACTCTGGTGCCGCCTTCGAGGCGATTGCGCCGCCAAGTCCGTCATGCCCGGCCTTGTGCCGGGCATCCACGTCTTTACGGCCGAAAACACATCAAAGATGTGGATGGCCGGGACAAGCCCGGCCATGACGGGGAATTCAATCAACGGAACAACTGCCGGATGCGCTCCCAGGCGTCCGGCGGCGGCGAGGCCTCGGGCACCGGGTCTGGTTCCAGCCGCGAATCGGGGCCGGGATCGTCCGGCGCATGCACCAGCGGGATGACCGGCTCGACCGGCTTGGGTCGCGCCGTCTTTTCGGCGGCTTTCGCGCTGGGGCGCTCGGCCGCCTCAGACTTTGACTCGGGGACCGGCTCAGCAGGCGGTTCGGGCGCCGCCGCGGTCTCCTCTGGCTTTGCCTCTTCGACCGGTTGCGCCGGTTCGGCGCGCGGCGCCTCCAATGCCTGGAGCGCCGGGCGCCGGATGCCGATCTCGGCAAGCGGCACCTTCCACTGATAGCCGTCGAGCCGGCCGCTGGGCGAAACCGGCAGCCAGCGGTCCGACACCACCCCGTCGGCCGTCCAGGCCGGATCGCCGGCTGCGCGCATGGCGCGCGCCAGCCACTCGCGCACGCGGCCCTCGTCGCCATGCTCGGTCTGCTCGATCTCGGCCATCAGCGTGGCAACGCGTCCGGTCGGCGCCGCAAGATAAGGCGCGAGCGCGGCGCGCGCCGTGGCAAACGCACGCGCATCAAGCGCGGCCCGCGCGACCGCCAGCGCCCCTTCCAGGCCCGGCATCATGTCGGCGAGCTTTTGCATGCGGGCGAGCCGCTCGCGCGCGCTGTCGGCCAGCCGCACATGCGCATAGGCCTCGGCGATGTCGGGATGCGGATTGAGCGTCCACGCGCCTTCGAGCATGCGGCGCGCTTTGCGCACGTCGCCGGCTTCGGCCAGCCGCCGCCCGGCGAGCGCGGCCGCCGGCACCAGATCGGGCGCGAGCTTCACGGCCTCGAGCACCAGCGCGAGCGAGGTGTCGCGATCGGTTTCCACCAGCGCGAGCGCGCGGGCGGTGAGCAGCACGGCGCGCTTGCGCCGGTAGCTCGCCTTGTCGAGCGCACCCTTCATGCGGTCGAGCGCGATCAGCGCGCCGGCCCAGTCGGCGGCGGCGCAGCGATCGTCGAGCACGGCCTCGCCGGCCCAGCCGATCTCCGGTGCGGCGCGCGCCGCCTGCTCGGCCACCAGGCGCGCCGCCTGCGGATCGTTACGCCGCTGCGCCTCGATATAGAGCCCGCGCAGGCCGAGCAGCTTGGTCTCCTCGCGCCGCGTCATCGCGCGGAACGCGCGCTCGGCGCCGGCGCGGTCGCCGGCCATCTGTGCCGATTGCGCGGTGAGCAGCAGCGCCAGCGGATCGCCCGGCGAGAGCCGCGCGGCTTCGTCGGCCGATTTGCGCGCGAGCGCCAGATCGCCGGCGCCGATCGCGATCAAGCCGCGGCTGACGGCGAGATAGCCTCGCATGGCGCGGCGATGGCGGAAGAACAGCGACACCTGCTCGGGCGAGCGCAAAATGCCGCGCACGATCGACCACAGCAGAATGGCGACGGCGATGAGGACAAGCAGCGCGACCACCGCCAAGGTCACCGAGGTCTCGATGCGGTATCCGAGCCAAGTGATCGCCACGCTGCCGGGGCGATCGGCGAACCAGGCAAAGCCGGCCGCAATCAGCGCGACCGAAATGAGGAACAGGACGACGCGGATCATCGAGCCCTCATGGCTGGCGAGCGAGCCCGCGCGCGGTATCAACCGCCAATGCTTGCGCGGCGGCAAGCGCCGCCTGCCGCGCCTTCGCCTTCTCGATCCAGGCTTGCGCCGGCGCGCGCGTCTTCTCCGGCAGCTTGGCAAGATCGGCGAGCGCGGCGGCAATCTTCGCGTTCGCCGCATCGATCTCGATGCGGGCAAGCACATCGGCCGGAGCCTTGCCGGGCGGCGCGTTGACCGGGCGGATACGCACCAGCTTGTCCGCATTGGCTTGCAAGCGCTCGAGGAACGTCGCTGGCGCCTGCGCGCCCGACTCTCTGAGCATGGCCGGCATGAGCGCGGAAAGCTCGCGCGCCAGCGCCTTGTCATCCGGCAGGCCGCTCGCGGCAAACGGCGTCAGCGCGGCCAGCGCCTTGTCATCGGCGCCGAGCGACTTGACCGCGGCGAGCTCGGCTTCGAACGGCGCACCTTGCATCACGGCATCGCGCAGCACCGCCGCGCTCACGGCCAGCCGCGCGGCCTTGTCGATGCCGCTGTTCTTGGCAATGTGTTCACGCGCGGCTTGTGCCGCTTGTTCAAGCGCCGTAACGCGTTTTTGCAGCGCTTCGATATCGGAATGCGTTGTCGGCGCCGCCTTCACCGCTTGCTCAAGCGACGCAACCCGCTTCGCCAGCGCATCCACATCGGAACGGGTTGCCGCCGTCTGTGCGGTCTGCTCGAGCGCAGCGAGGCGTTTCTGCAAAGCTTCGACGTCGGCCTGCGCGGCACCTGCCGGCGCATTCGCCGCTGCTTCTTTGGTTGACGATTGCAGGGCGGCTACCGATTTTTCCGCGGCGTCGGCGCGCTTGAGCGCCTGTGCCGCGCTGTTATCGATAGCGCCTACGCGTTGGCTGAGCGAGGTGAGCTTCTCGCCGAGAGATTGGATTGATTTTTCGGCGGCGGCGAGTTGCTGCGCGATTGCCGGATCGCTCGGCGGTGGCTTGGCAAGCGCCTGCTCGACCTTGCCGAGCCGTGCCGACAATGCATCGATCGGCTTCGTATCGGGCGCCGGCGGTTTCGGCGCCGGACGGTTCTGCAAGTCGCGCAGCTGCGCTTCCAATCCGGCGATGCGTTCGCGCAGAGCGGCCGCGCCGTTGTCGCGCCCCGGCATCAAGCCGGAAAACCACAACGCGACCGCGATCAATGCGACAACGGCCGCGCCGACAAAGCCTGAAACGATGAAACTCGCGCGGCGCCAGGCTGGACCGACCGGCGCGGAATGATGCGATGGCTCGGGCGAAGCCTCCGGTGTCTCGGGCGGCCCGGGCGGCGGCGTCTCGACCTCGCGGGCGGTCAAGTCGATGGTCGGCCCCACGCTTTTCTTGCGCGGCGCCTGTTTCGGCGCTTCCGGCCCGCTGCCCTTGGCTGCCATGCGCAAATCCTTGACGAATCGGCTCTAACCATCCCGCCGGGGATAACGCAAACGGCGGGCAGCGGCCAATGTCAAGCGCGCGCCGCCTCCAGCAAATCGATCAGCGCCGCTTCGTTCGGCTGCGCGGCGACGGCTGCAGCGGCGCCGGCCGCCGCCAGCGGCTCGGCAATCTGGGCCGACAGGCAGAAATGCCGCACCCGCAAGGCCTCGTCGAGCAAGCCGGCGCTCTTGGCGCCGGCAATATAGTTTTCCGCGCCGCGCTTGGAGAAATGCAGCACAGCGTCGACTTCGCCGCCCTTGAGCGCCGCGGTAAGCGCCGGCGGGAAGGGCGCGGTGACGGCGCGGTAGACCACGCGCATCTCGGCCGCGATGCCGTTCCCGGCGAGCGCGCCGATCAGATCGGCGGCGCGGTCCTCGCCGGCGAGGTAGAGCAGCGGCGCGCGGGCGTCGGCGCGGCGCCCAACCAACATGCGCAGCAGGTCGCGCACGTCGCCGCCCGCCGAGCTGACCCCGGCAAAGCCGGCCTCTCGCGCCGCTTCGGCGCTGCGCCGGCCGACGGCGAACAGCGGCAGCTTCAAGAGCGCCTCGCGCGCCGGGTTCGCGGCGATGGCGGCGGGTGCATTGGCGCTGGTAATGATGATGCCGCCCCAGCCGCCGGCAAGCGGCGCTTCCACCGGCTGAACCTGCATCAGCGGCGCTTCCAGCACGTCATGGCCGCGCGCGCGCAGCGCCGTTGCCGTGCGGCTGCCGTCGGGCTGGGGGCGGGTAACGACGACACGCATGGTCAATTGAAGAATCCCGGCCCGGCATATTGCCGCAGCGCGCGTCCGGCATCAGCGCCGATGATCACCGCATCCTTGCGGCTGCCGGCAACCGCGGTCTCGTGCGCCGCGCTGCCGTCCGGCTTGGCGATCAGGCCGCGGAAATGCAGTACGCCGCCGGAGATCGTCGCATGTCCGCCGATCGGCGTCTTGCAGGAGCCGTCGAGCACGGCAAGAAACGCGCGCTCGCAAGCGATCGCCGTCGACGTGTCGGCGTGATCGATGCACGCCAGTAATTCGCGCGTGCGCGTATCGTCCGCGCGCGCCTCGATACCAATGGCGCCCTGCCCGACCGCCGGCAGGAATTCGTCGGCATTCATGATTCTGGTCGCGTGTTGCACAAGGCCAAGCCGCTTAAGCCCGGCCAGCGCGAGGATGGTGGCGTCCACCTCGCCGGCATCGAGCTTGCGCAGCCGCGTCTCGACATTGCCGCGCAGCGGTGTCACGCGCAAATCCGGCCGCGCGCGCTTGACGATCGCCTGCCGGCGCAGCGAGGCGGTGCCGAGGCTTGCACCTTGCGGCAACTCGGCGAGCGCGCGCGCCTTGTTGCTGATGAACGCATCGCGCGCATCCTCGCGCTCGAGACAGGCGGCCAGCATCAAGCCGGCGGGCAGCACGGTCGGCATGTCCTTTGCCGAATGCACCGCCAGATCGACGCGGTTGTCGATAAGCGCCTCCTCGATCTCCTTGGTGAACAGGCCCTTGCCGCCCGCCTCCGCCAACGGCCGGTCCTGGATGGTGTCGCCCGAGGTGCGGATGACGACAATCTCGATGCCCTGAGCGTCGATGCCGAGCGCTTGCGTGAGCCGCGCCGCGACCGCGCGCGCCTGCACAAGCGCGAGCGGGCTGCCGCGCGTGCCGATACGTAGCCGGACGGTGGATTGCGCCATCTTGCCTCTCGATGCTAGGGCACCTTGTAGTTCACGTTTGTTGGCGATTGAAGCGCTTGCCATGATGCAGGGCGCGCTCCCTCTCCCTTGTGGGAAGAGGGTTGGGGTGAGGGGGCCGGGCTTTCGACTGAAACCGCTTACCCGGCGTGTCCTGCTATCGGGCCGCGCGTCGGGCGAAGCCGTTGGCGCTTTGAGTGCGCTCAAGAGGAACTGATGATCGTCCTCGGCATAGAGACAACCTGCGACGAGACCGCGGCCGCGGTGGTCGAGCGGTCCGAGGACGGGCAGGGCAGGATTCTGTCCAATGTCGTGCTGAGCCAGGTGAGCGAGCACGCGGCCTTCGGCGGCGTGGTGCCGGAAATCGCCGCCCGCGCCCATGTCGAGGCGCTCGACCTGATCATCGGCAAAGCCATGGCACAAGCCGAGCGCGGCTATGACGAGATCGACGGCGTCGCCGCCGCCGCCGGGCCCGGCCTGATCGGCGGCCTGATCGTCGGGCTGACCACCGCCAAGGCCATCGCCCTCACCAGCCGGAAACCGCTGATCGCGGTCAATCATCTGGAAGCGCATGCGCTGACCGCGCGGCTGACCGACGCCACGCCGTTTCCCTATTGCCTGTTTCTTGCCTCCGGCGGCCACACCCAGATCCTCGCCGTGCGCGGCGTCGGCGATTATGTGCGGCTTGGCACCACGCACGACGACGCGATCGGCGAGGCCTTCGACAAGACCGCAAAGCTGCTCGGGCTCGGCTATCCGGGCGGGCCGCGGGTCGAGAAGGAGGCCGCCGACGGCAACGCCCAGCGCTTCGCGCTGCCGCGGCCGATGCATGGCCGCAAGGATGCCGATTTCTCGCTCTCCGGCCTGAAGACGGCGTTGCGGCTCGAAGCCGAGAAGGTCGCACCGCTGTCGGACCAGGACGTGGCCGACCTGTGCGCCTCGTTCCAGCAGGCAGTGGTCGACGTGGTGCGCGATCGTCTGCGGGCGGGCTTGCGGATTTTCCGGTCGCGCTATGGCGCGCCGACCGCCCTCGTCGCCGCCGGCGGGGTTGCCGCCAACCAGGCGATCCGCAAGGTGCTGGAGCGCTTGGCCTTCGAGATCGGCACCGGTCTGGTGGCGCCGCCGCTCGAGCTTTGCACGGACAATGGCGCCATCATCGCCTGGGCCGGCGCCGAGCGGCTGGCGCTCGGCCTCACCGACACTTTGGACGTGGCCGCGCGCGCGCGCTGGCCGCTCGACGAGATCGCCGCCGCCAAGGGCGCTGCTCAGCGCACCGCGGCGTATAAGTGAATATCGCCGAATGATTTATCTGCGCCGCGTACGCGCTTCACCTCCCCGGCTGGCGGGGAAGGAGGAGGAGCAGGCCGCATGACCGTGCAAAACATCGCCGTGCTCGGCGGCGGCGCTTGGGGGACGGCGCTGGCGCTCACCTGCGCGCGCGCCGGGCGCAACGTGACGCTATGGGAGCAAGAGCCCGACAATGCCGAGCGCCTGGCGCGCCAACGCGAGAGCCGCTTTCTGCCCGGCGTGCGGCTCGACGACACCATCAAATTGACGCGTGACGTCGCGGAAGCAGCCGCCGCTGACGCCATCCTGCTGGCAGTTCCAGCGCAGGCCATGCGATCGGTCGCAGCCGCGCTCGGCAAAGTATTGGCCACGCCGACGCCGGTGATCAGCTGCGCCAAGGGCATCGAGGCCGGCAGCCACAAATTCATGACCGAGGTGATCGCCGAATGCGTGCCGCAGGCGCTGCCCGGCATCCTCTCCGGACCGAGCTTCGCCGCCGACGTCGCGCGCGGACTGCCCACCGCGGTGACCGTTGCCGTCGCCGATGATGCGATGGCGCGCGCGCTCGCGCACGCCATCAACACGGGAACCTTCCGCCCTTATCACTCGACCGACGTGCGCGGCGTCGAGCTTGGCGGCGCCACCAAAAACGTGCTGGCGATCGCGGCCGGCATCGTGGCCGCGCGCGGGCTTGGCGCCAGCGCTTCCGCCGCCCTCACCACGCGCGGCTTCGCCGAGCTGACGCGCTTTGGCCTCGCCTACGGCGCCAAGCCGGAGACGATGATGGGCCTTTCCGGCCTCGGCGACCTCATCCTCACCTGCTCGACGCCGCAGTCGCGCAATTTCTCCTTCGGCGTCGCGCTCGGCAAGGGCGAGCGGCCGGCGACCGCGGCGCACGGCAAGCTCGCCGAGGGCGTGTTCACCGCGCCGGTGCTGTTGCAAATGGCGCGCGCGAAAAACATCGAGATGCCGATTTCGGCCGCGGTCGCCGCGGTGCTGGCGGAAGAGCTGAGCGTGGACGAAGCAATCGAATCGCTGCTCACGCGGCCGATCCGGGCGGAGGGCTAATCGCCATCATTCCCGGCCGAGCCAACGGGTCCGCGCAATGCGCGGCGCGCTGGTCACGCGCCCCGCCACGCCCAAAATGACTGGGGATTAATCACGGGGCGAAGGGAGCGAGCGACGCTTTCAGTTAGACTACGGGCTCTCATCGCGTGAACCATCCGAGGTGCGAGATGGCCCAGACGACCGATACGTTCATCATTCGCGCCGCGCCCAAAGGCGCGGCTTCGATCTATCGCGATATCGAAATCGAAGCCTCGAAATCGCTTTATCGGCTCGCCGCGGCGATCGTTTCGGCCTTCGGCTTTGACTTCGACCACGCGTTCGGCTTCTACGGCGGCGATCCCTACGGTCGCAAACGCGCGCAGCCGCGTTATGAATTGTTCGCCGATATGGGCGACGCCGATCCCGACGTGCGCAGCGTGAAGAAGACAAAGATCGATCAGGCGTTTCCCGCCGTCGGGCATTCGCTGATGTTCCTGTTCGATTACGGCGACGACTGGCTCTTCCAGGTGAAGCTGAAAGGGACCGGGAAGAAGGCGGCAAAGACGCGCTATCCCCGCGTCGTTGCGAGCCATGGCGAGGCCCCCGAGCAATATCCGGAGCCGGAGGAATGGCCGGAGGATCGACCGCGTTACGGGGTCAATCTCGCGACCGGCGAAAAAATAAAGATCGGCTGAAGCCGGCGCGAAGTCAGGCCGTAGGGCGGATTAGCGAAGCGCAATCCGCCAATTTGCTTTCGCCAACGGCCATCTCAACTAGGTTCGAATCATTGCGCTTACCGATTGAGTCTTCTCCAGGTTCTCCAACGAAAAACGTTTTGGATCGTGCTTTGCCAGAATTTTCCACATTTCCGGTGCAGTTCCTTCATTTTCTCGTTCGCGAATATCGTCTGGTTGCCAACCGCGCTCGCCGGTAACAAGCGAATGGATATTTATCGCCGTTCCTTCGGCGGCTTGTTCAACGTAGCTTCGCCAGGGTTGGCGGTCGATTTGACCCACGAATTTGGCGTGGCGAATGATCGACTCGACAAGCTCGTTCATGCACGCGGCTGAAAAAGTAGAAGGTTCGACGTTCCATTGGATCAATTTTTGTTTTAAGGCGATCCTCGCGAGCGCGTTTGGCGGCGTCAACATTGCGATCAACAATGGCGCAACGAAATAGCCGATCACAATCACGCCGATGATCCCGACCGCCCAAAGCATCTCGCGAGCATACGAAAAGCGTTTCAACCGGGCTAGCCCGTAGCCCTACGCCATCCTCAATCGCATCCACCCCCAGCCATCTCGATCGCTCGACGTTGTCCTTCATGGCCTTGAGTTGTTCGGGCGAGTGGCCCTGCCAATCCTTAACCTCGCCCGTCACGCGCAGCGGATCGCGCGTGCGGTACGACTTGGTGATATTGCCCGGGTACTTCTTGTCCGTCAGGTTGGGGTCGTCTTCGATCGGGCCGGTCGGGTCCACCGTGTAGATGCGCCCGCGTCCCTCGCCGAGCGCCAACTCGGCGCCCCAGGTGGCGGCATCCAGTGTGGCGGTCAAATAGACGAAGGCCGCCTTCTTCCTCTTGCCAAAGCCCGTAGGGCGGATTAGCGAAGCGTAATCCGCCATTGTCCATCCATCAACACGGCGCAATACGCTTCGCTATTGCGCCCTACGGCGCCTCGCCGAATTCGCCTACCGCGGCAACATCGCCCGCCCAATCTCCCGGGAAGATCCCGCGGCGCAGGTCGCGGTGAAAAGACGAACGCGGCCAATCGCGCACGCGCCCATGCGGCCGTGCTTCACCGGGTTGATGGTGCGACATCTTTTCATTATTCGGACAGCGGACTAAACTGCACTTATTCGCCTACGGGCATATGGACCAGCTTATGACAAACCTGCTCGACCGCATCACGCTAGACCCGGACAAATGCGGCGGGCGGCCTTGCATCCGCGGCTTGCGCGTGCGCGTCAAGGACGTGCTCGACATGCTGGCCGGCGGCGCGACGCGGGCGGAAATCCTGCGCGATTATCCGTACCTGGAGGATGAAGACATCACCGCGGCCCTGGAATTCGCATCGCGCGCGACGGATCATCCCGTCATCGCGGCGGAACGGTGAAATTCCTGATCGACGCCAATCTGCCGCCGGCGCTCGCGCGCTGGCTCATTGAACAGGGCCACGAAGCGAACCACGTCAGCGAGTTCGCCCTCGAACGCGCGAGCGACCGCGACATCTGGCGCAACGCCCACGAAATGAACGCCTGCATCGTGACCAAGGACGAGGACTTCGTGCTGCTGCACGCCATCGATCGCGGCGGTCCGCCAGTGGTCTGGATAAGGATCGGCAACACAACGCGCGATGCGCTCATCCATCGCCTATCGCCGCTGTGGCCGGGCGTCGTCGCGGCACTCGAACGCGGCGAGACGATCGTCGAGGTCGCGTAAGGCAATCATGCAGGCTACGCGGCATGGCCGAACAGCGCGCCGCCGAAAAAGGCTCTTGACATTTATTCCTATATAGGTTTATATTCATATCATCTCCTCCGCTGGAGGGCGCTCTCATGAGGCGTCGTGCGGGCGGGAGGAGATGCGGCGCCCGCGGGCGGGAGACGAACGCTCCTCCCCTCCCGGGCGGCGCCGGGCACCGCCCGGGGGCACTACGACCCCCCGCGAGGAGCTCGCTGACGGCGATCGGCTCGGCCGGCCGGGGTCTCAAATCCCCGGCACGCCAAGAGCCAGAGCCGAAAGCGCGGCCCGGCGCCGTAAGGAAGACGCCGCCATGGAGCGCCGAGAGGCGCCCGCGTTTTCCGGCAACGGAAGCGCGGATTTAATACCGGTGCGCCGCTTGGCGCTCCATCCCCTCGCTTTGCGAGGGGGCAGAAGGGGGACGACGGCCCACCCGGGGCCGCAAAGAATACGGGCGGCGGAGCATTGGCTGATCGGCAAGCGGAGAGCGGATCGCGCGCGCTTTGCGTTTCGGCTTGACGCTTGGCGGACAAGCCCGCGCCGCGCTCCACGGTCGCCGAAAGCGGGCCATCCAGCAATTCCTGCCGTTCGTGTAGAATTGAGCAAGCGATGACCGGATCGTCCGCCCGAGTTTACCATCGGGCCGCGCTTTGCGCGGACCCGTTGGCGGGCGATGACAATCGAGAGGATAGCCATGGCCTACTGGCTGATGAAATCCGAGCCCGACTCCTGGTCCTGGGATATGCAGGCGAAAAAAGGCGCCAAGGGCGAAGCCTGGTCGGGCGTGCGCAATCACCAGGCCAAGCTCAACCTGATGAAGATGAAGAAAGGCGACCGGGCCTTTTTCTATCATTCCAGCACCGGCAAGGAGATCGTCGGCGTGGTCGAGGTGATCCGCGAGGCCTACCCCGACCCGACCGCCAAGCCGGGCGAGCCTTGGGTGGTGGTCGACGTCAAAGCCGTCGAACCGTTGCCCCAGCCGGTGACGATCGACGACGTCAAGACCGAAGCGAAGCTCAAGCAGATGGTGCTGATCAACAACACGCGGCTGTCGGTGCAGCCGGTGACGGCGGAGGAGTGGAAAATCGTGCGCAGGATGGGTGGGTTGAAATAGGGAGGCGCTGATGTACGGCAATGCCCTGGCAATCGTCGTGGCCACCATTGCGGCCTGGCTTTTCGGCGCCGCCTTTTACGGCGTGCTCGGCCGCCCATGGGTGGCGGCGCAAGGCCGGACCCTGGACGCGATCAAGGCGAAAAACGCCGGCAAGTCTGCCGCGCTGAAGGCGACGCCGTTCCTTCTCTCCTTCGTCGCCGAGCTTGGCATGGCTTCCGTCCTGTCCGGCATCCTGTTCCATATCGGCATCTATACGCTGCGGGCCGGCGTGATTTCGGGTGTCATGTGCTGGGCCGGCTTCGTGCTGACCACCGTGGCCGTCAACAACGCCTACACGTTCCGCATGATCGCGCTGACCGCGATCGACTCCACTCATTGGCTGGGCGTGCTGGTGATCATGGGCGCGGTGCTCGGCTTGTTCGGACCCTGAGCGGATGGCAAAAGCCGCCAAATGCGCGACAAAAGTGGCACGTCGGCCGCCTTGTCGCCCAGGCGAGCGCCGTCGCATAATGGAACGAGGAAATAACGTCCCGCGCGGCAGACGCGGGCGGGGAGGAAATTGCCATGTCCGATAAGATCTATGACGTTCCGGCCGAATGGCAGAAGCGCGCCTTCGTCGACGACGCGAAGTACCGGGAAATGTACGCGCGCTCGATCAAGGACCCGGACGGCTTCTGGGGCGAGCAGGCCAAGCGCGTCGATTGGATCAAGCCGTTCAGCAAGGTCAAGGACACCTCCTTCGACCCGCACAACGTCTCGATCAAATGGTTCGAAGACGGCACCCTCAACGCCTGCCACAACTGCGTCGACCGCCACCTCGCCAAGCGGGGCGACCAGACCGCCATCCTGTGGGAAGGCGACGACCCCAAGGACGACAAGAGGCTCACTTATAAGCAATTGCACGCCGAAGTCTGCCGCTTCGCCAACGTGCTGAAGGCGCGCGGCGTCAAGAAGGGTGACCGCGTCACCATCTACATGCCGATGATTCCCGAGGCGGCGATCTCCATGCTCGCCTGCGCGCGCATCGGCGCCATTCATTCGGTGGTGTTCGGCGGCTTCTCGCCCGACTCGCTCGCTGGCCGCGTCGAGGACTGCAAGTCGCCCATCATCGTCACCGCCGACGAAGGCGTGCGCGGCGGCCGCAAGATTCCGCTCAAGGCCAATGCCGATGCGGCGGCCGAGAAAGCCGGCAGCGTCACCTCGATCATCGTGGTGCGCCGCACCGGCGCCGCCGTGAACATGCAGGCCGGGCGCGACGTCTATTACGACGAGGCGGCCAAGACCGTGCCGGCCGACTGCCCCTGCGAGGAAATGGGCGCGGAGGACCCGCTGTTCATCCTCTACACCTCCGGCTCGACCGGCCAGCCGAAGGGCGTGCTGCACACCACCGGCGGATACGCGGTCTATACCGCGATGACGCATCAATACGTGTTCGACTATCACGACGGCGACGTCTACTGGTGCACGGCCGACGTCGGCTGGGTCACCGGCCACAGCTACATCGTCTACGGGCCGCTCGCCAACGGCGCCGTCTCGCTGATGTTCGAGGGCGTGCCGAATTATCCGACCAGCTCGCGCTTCTGGGAAGTGTGCGACAAGCACAATGTCAACATCATCTACACGGCGCCGACCGCCATCCGCGCGCTGATGCAGGGCGGCGATGCGCCGGTGAAAAAGACCTCGCGCAAGTCGCTGCGCCTGCTCGGCACCGTAGGCGAGCCGATCAATCCGGAAGCCTGGGAATGGTATTACCGCGTGGTTGGCGATTCCCGCTGCCCGATCGTCGATACCTGGTGGCAGACCGAGACCGGCGGCATCCTGATCACGCCGCTGCCGGGCGCCACCAAGCTCAAGCCCGGCTCGGCGACGCGGCCGTTCTTCGGCGTCATTCCGGAGATCGTCGACGCCGAGGGCAACGTGCAGAGCGGGGCCGCCAGCGGCAACCTCTGCATCGCTGATTCCTGGCCTGGCCAGATGCGCACGGTCTACGGCGACCACCAGCGCTTCATCGACACTTATTTCAGGACTTATCCGGGCAAGTATTTCACCGGCGACGGCTGCCGGCGCGACGAGGACGGCTACTATTGGATCACTGGCCGCGTCGACGACGTGATCAATGTCGCCGGCCACCGGCTCGGCACCGCGGAAGTGGAAAGCGCGCTGGTGGCGCATCCGAAAGTGTCGGAAGCGGCCGTAGTCGGCTATCCGCACGACATCAAGGGGCAGGGCATCTATGCCTATGTCACGCTGATGGCGGGCGAGCAGCCGACCGAGGAGCTGCGCAAGGAGCTGGTCGCCTGGGTGCGCAAGGAGATCAGCCCGATCGCCTCGCCCGATCTCATTCAGTTCGCGCCCAGCCTGCCGAAGACGCGCTCCGGCAAGATTATGCGCCGCATCCTGCGCAAGATCGCCGAGGACGAATTCGGCAATCTCGGCGACACCTCGACCCTCGCCGAGCCGGCCGTGGTCGACGATCTGGTCAATAACCGGCAGAACAAGCGGGCTGCGAAAGCGCGAACTTAAACTCGCGGGGTCATCGTGTTGCGCTCGTCCGCGCGCAGGCGGGACGGCGCGTGCCTCTGCTCACCGCGGCTTTTAATAATCATTTACGCTAAATCGAGCTTTCACCTGAGAAATCGCGCGCAGCGATTATGATTGCACCGTTCGAATTTGCGGACGGGTGCGATGCTCAGGCGCTTGGCAATCGTGGTGGTGATCGCGGTGAGCGTGGTGCTGCTGGCGGCGGCATCGCATGCTTCGGGCCGCGCCATCGTCGCCTTTTCCGGCTTCGCGCCGGGTACTATCGTGGTGAAGACCCACGAGCGCCGTCTTTATTATGTGCTCGACGACGAGCACGCGTTGCGCTTTCCCGTCGGCGTCGGCCGCGCCGGCATGCAGTGGAGCGGAACCGCGCGAGTCGAGGGCAAGTACATCAAGCCGGCCTGGGAGGCGCCCGATTCGATCCGCGCCGAGGATCCGCGGTTGCCGAAAATCATTCCCGGCGGCGCGCCGAACAACCCGATGGGCGCGGCCGCGCTCACCATGCGCGGCGGCGAATATGCCATTCACGGCACCAACCGGCCCGATTTGATCGGCGGATTTGTCTCACACGGCTGTATTCGGATGTATAATCGCGACGTCCGCAAGCTCTACTCGATGGTGTCAGTCGGCACGCCTGTCGTGGTTGAGCGCTGACGCTTTAGCCGCACCAGCTTTGCCGCCGGCCGCCGAAATAGCGGCGCGCGAAGCCGCCATCGAGCATGGCGGCCGAAACATCGGGGGTCTTGGCGGTCGAAACGTCGGCGTCGACCCGTCCGCCATACTTGTCCTGGCCGACGCGCGAGATGCCGACGTCTCCTTGCGCCAGAATGCGCGCGAGCGCTTCGCGCGCGGCAAGCGCTTTGGTCCGCTCGTCGGCGCAGCGCGCACGCATCTCGGCCGCATCGATGCCGCGCAGGCGGACCTTGGTCGTGATCTGCATGCCTGGCCAAATATCGACCCGCGCCTCGAACGTGTCGCCGTCGACGACGCGCAGCACTTCGGCCGGATGACCTGCGCGCGATTCCAAGTTTGGCGCCGATGGAAGAGGCGGAGTAGCCGGCACCCCACCGCTGCTGACCGCCGTGGGCGCAAGCAACGCACCGGCCGTCAGCCCGGCGGCAAAGCAGGCCGAGGCCAGCAGCAGTGACCCGCCATGCGCGGCGCCGATAGAAGATTTCGCTGCCAGGAACATGCTCCTAGGTATTACATCCCAAAAACGATTCGCGCAAGCACAATCTAGGCTTGTGTTGCAAAATAATACGCGTATTTAGCCGTCCCGCCAAATCTGTGAGTTTCATGCGATTTCTCCGTGTTTTTTCGCGACCGCGACACATTTAGCGGTCAAATTCGGCCTATGGCGCCTGCGCGCATCTCCCCTCAGCCGAAAGTCCCGGGCCTCGCCGCCCGTCGAATTGCCGCCGATATCCTCGACGGCGTGCTGCGCCGGCGCACCGCGCTCGACGAGCAGCTTTCCGGCAAAGGCGCCCATCCGGGCCTTGCCGCCCTTGCCGACCGCGACCGCGCGCTGATGCGGCGGCTGGTGGCGACGGTGTTGCGCCGGCTGGGAACCCTGCGCCACCGGCTCGGCGCCTTTCTCGAGCGCGGATTTCCCGCCGATGCGCCGCGCACGGAAACCATACTTTTGCTCGGCGCCGCGCAAATCCTCTGGCTCGACGTGCCGGACCATGCCGCCGTCGACTTGTCGGTGCGGCTGGCGCAGGCCGACCGCCGCGCCGCGCGCTATGCCGGCCTGGTCAATGCGGTCCTGCGGCGGATCGCGCAAAGCCGCGATGTCAAAACGGACGATTCCGTCGTGCGCGACACGCCCGACTGGCTGCTGGCGCGCTGGACCAAGACTTATGGGGCCGAGGCCGCCCGCGCCATTGCCGCCGCCAATGGTCACGAGCCGGCACTCGATCTCACCGTCAAGCAGGATGCCGAAGTCTGGGCCGAGCACCTGCGCGGGCGGGTGCTGCCGACCGGCTCGGTGCGCACATTGGCGCATGGCGCCATCGCGCTGCTGCCGGGATATTCGGAAGGCGCCTGGTGGGTGCAGGACGCGGCTGCGTCATTGCCGGCGCGGCTGCTCGGCGATGTGCGCGGGCTTGCCGTCGCCGATCTTTGCGCGGCGCCCGGCGGCAAGACCGCGCAGCTTGCTCATGCCGGCGCCCATGTCACGGCGGTCGATCGCTCGCCCGCGCGGCTTGCCCGGCTGCGCGAGAATTTGGCGCGGCTTGCGCTCCAGGCTGCAACCGTCGCAGCCGATGTGCTGGACTGGCAAAGCGGGCCGTTCGATGCGGTTCTACTCGATGCCCCCTGCTCGTCGACCGGCACCATCCGCCGCCATCCCGACGTGCCCTGGCTCAAGACCGAGGCCGATCTTGCCGTGCTTATATCGATGCAGCGGCGTCTGCTCGACCGCGCCATCGAGCTGGTGAAGCCCGGCGGCACGCTGGTCTATTGCGTGTGCTCGCTGGAACCGGAGGAAGGCGAACAGCAGATCGCCTGCCTCCTCACGCGCAACCCCCATCTCATGCGCAAGCCAATCACGGCGCCGGAGGTCTGCGGCCGCGCCGAATTCGTGACCGCGGCCGGCGACATGCGGACGCTGCCCCTGCACCTACCCGATCCCGACCCGCGCTGGAGCGGCCTCGACGGTTTCTATGCCGCGCGGCTGGTACGAGCTTAGGCCGGCCCAAGACATGCGGCCGTCAAACTTGGCCGCCTTCCGACCGTTCGCTATCTTGTCGCCGGCGCGGGGGCGAATCGAACCTCGCCGCGCGGAACGAGCGCCTCAATGTTGTGGGTAATGGTAGCGGATCAAGCGAGGCTTTCCGCGCTCATCGGGCGCCGCGCGTTTCGCAGTCTGATCGGGCGCATCAATGCGCATCCGCTGCTGCGCTGGCGGTTTGCATCGGCCAAGACCGACCGGCTGTTGATCGCGCCGCAGGACCTGCGCACCGCTGACGTCACGCGTGCCGGTGAAATCTATGCCGGGCGTTTCGTTTTTGCCGGCAAGGTGGTCATCTGCGACCGCCGTTCGCCGTTCGAGGTGACGCCGCCTTCGGATGAATGGGCGGTCATGCTGTTGAGCTTTGGATGGCTGCGCCATTTGCGCGCCGCCGACACGGCCATCGCCCGCGCCAATGCCCGCTCGCTGATCGACGACTGGATCGGTTTGCAGGGCAACTGGCATCCGCTCGGATGGCGCGTCGATATCCTTGCCCGCCGCATTTTCAGCTGGCTGACCCAGGCGCCTTTTGTGCTGCAGGATGCCGATGTCCGTTTTTACCGGCGCTTCATCCGCAGCCTGGCGCGGCAATTGCGCTATCTGCGCCGCAACTTGAATCAGTCGCGCGACGGGCTGCCGCGGCTGCAGGCGATGATCACGCTCACCTGCGCCGCGCTGTGCATGCAGGATCAGTCCTCCAGCTTGCGACCGGCCGCGCGCCGGCTGAGCGACGAACTGGCGCGGCAGATATTGCCCGACGGCGGACACGTCAGCCGCAATCCGGGGGTGCTGATCGAGCTGCTGATCGACCTTCTGCCGCTGCGCCAGCTTTTTTCCGCGCTCCAGCTGCAGCCGCCGGAGGCGCTCAACAACGCCATCGACCGCATGATGCCGATGTTGCGCTTTTTCCGTCACGGCGACGGTAACTTCGCGCTGTTCAACGGCATGGGGCCGACCCCGGTCGACCTGCTGGCGACCGCGCTCGCCTATGACGACGCACGCGGCGCGCCGGTGGCGAATGCACCACATTCGGGCTACCAGCGCATCGACGCCGGCAGAACTTCGCTGTTGATGGATACGGGCAGGCCACCGCCGATTGCCGTGAGCCAGCAGGCGCATGCCGGATGCCTGTCCTTCGAGCTGTCGTTCCGGCAGAATCGGCTGGTGGTCAATTGCGGCATGCCGGCGGTGACCAAAGAAACCTGGCGGCACATGGCGCGCGCCACCGCCGCGCACTCGACGGCCGTGCTCCACGACACTTCTTCGTGCCGTTTCCTCGAATACGACTCCTTTCGCGGCCTGTTGTTCGGCCGGCCGATCGTTAGTGGGCCGCACAAGGTACGCGTCGCGCGCCAAGACTCGGCTGACGGCACCCTGTTGCGCGCCTCGCACGACGGCTATGGCAATGATTTCGGCATCGTCCACATCCGCGCGCTGCGGATGAGTCCCGACGGCCTGGTGCTCGACGGCGAGGACAGCTTCGCGGCTGCCGAAGGCGACACTTTGCCGGAACATGCGCGCGACGATTTCGCCCTTCGCTTTCACCTGCATCCGACGATCAAGGCCAACCGCTTGAGCGACGGCCGCGCGGTACTGCTGGTCTTGCCGGATCGCGACTTGTGGACCTTCACCGGCTACGCCGGCCCGGTCGAGGTCGAGGAAAGCGTGTTCTTGTCCGGCCCGGACGGTCCGCGGCGCACGGTACAGATTGTGATCTACGGCAAGGCGCGCAACCAACCGGCGGTGCGCTGGAGTTTCCGCCACTCGCCGCCGGCCGCCGTGAGCGCCCGCGCCGAACAGGTGGAGGAGCCGGAACTGCCACTTTAGCTGTGTCGCGATTCTGTCCCCCGAATCGCGACAACCTTCACCGGAAATATCGTGGATTGCGTGATTGGCGAACTGCGCCGAATACACTTTCGCCTGTTTCTTGTGCTAGCTCCTCGCCTATGGCCAGCCATCCCCGCCGCATTACCCGCGCCTTGCTGTCGGTATCCGACAAGACAGGACTTGCCGATTTCGCCAAAGCGCTCGCTGGTTACGATATCGAGCTTGTATCCACCGGCGGCACCGCCAAGGTGCTCAAAGATGCCGGGCTAACGGTGATCGATGTCGCCGAATTAACCGGCTTTCCGGAGATGATGGACGGTCGGGTGAAGACGCTGCACCCGAAAGTGCACGGCGGCCTGCTGGCAGTCCGCGGCAACAAGCAGCATGCCGCGGCCATGCAGCAGCACCACATTCGGCCGATCGATCTCCTGGTGGTCAATCTCTATCCGTTCGAGCAAACGGTCGCCAAAGGCGCTGCGTTTGACGATTGCATCGAGAACATCGACATCGGTGGGCCGGCGATGATCCGCGCCGCCGCCAAAAATCATGCCGACGTCACCGTCGTGGTCGAGCCGGCCGATTACGGCAAGATTCTCGATGAGCTCGCCGTGCACGCCGGCATGACCACGCGGGAGTTGCGGCAGAAGCTCGCGGCCAAGGCCTATGCGCGCACGGCCGCCTATGATGCAGCCATATCCAACTGGTTCGCCGATGCGCTGCATGACAATGCGCCGGAATACCGTGCCTTCGGCGGCAAGTTGATCGAGGCGCTGCGCTACGGCGAGAACCCGCATCAAAGCGCCGCCTTCTACCGCTCGCCGGGAGAGCGCTTCGGCGTCGCGACGGCACGGCAGGTACAGGGCAAGCAGCTGTCCTACAACAACATCAACGATACCGACGCGGCCTATGAATGCGTGGCCGAGTTCGATCCCGTGCGCACCGCGGCCTGCGTCATCGTCAAGCACGCAAACCCGTGCGGGGTGGCGGAGGGCACGAGCCTGGTCGATGCCTACAAGAAGGCGCTCGTCTGCGATTCGACCTCTGCCTTCGGCGGCATCGTCGCGCTCAACCGCAAGCTCGATGCAGAAGCGGCCAAGGCGATCACGGAAATCTTCACCGAGGTGATCATCGCGCCGGAGGCGAGCGAAGAAGCGATCGAGATTGTCGCCGCCAAGAAGAATTTGCGGCTGCTCGTGGCCGGCGGGCTGCCCGATCCGCGTAGCGTCGGCCTGACCGTGAAATCGGTCGCCGGCGGGCTCCTGGTGCAGTCGCGCGACAATGCGGTGGTCGACGAGATGCAATTAAAGACGGTGACCAAGCGCGCGCCGAGCGAGAAGGAACTGGCCGACCTGCGCTTTGCCTTCCGTGTTGCCAAGCACGTGAAGTCGAACACCATCGTTTACGCCAAGGACGGCGCCACCGTGGGCATTGGCGCCGGGCAGATGAGCCGGGTCGATGCCGCGCGCATCGCGGCACGCAAGGCGGAGGATGCCGCGCGCGAACTGAAGCTGGCTGAGCCGCTGACCAAGGGCTCGGTCGTCGCCTCGGATGCGTTCTTCCCGTTCCCGGACGGACTATTAGTCGCGATCGAAGCCGGCGCCACCGCGGTGATCCAGCCGGGCGGCTCGGTACGCGACGACGACGTGATAAAGGCGGCCGACGAGCACAACGTGGCGATGGTGTTCACGGGGACGCGGCACTTCCGACACTGACTACATCCGTTCGTCCCCGCGAAAGCGGGACCCAGGGCCAAAAGTTAGTCTTTTCAATTGCTCTCTGGGTTCCCGCCTGCGCGGGAACGAACGGTGGAGAGGTTAGCGCAAGACAATCACTCCCTCGCCAAATCGCCCAGCAGGCTCGCCGCCACGCTGAGCTTCGACAGCGTGAGCCCCGAGCCGGCGATCTCGTGGATGGCGGCGCGGATGCGCTCGACTTCCGAGCGCCGCGGCTTCACCCATTCGTCGACCGCGCCGGCGCCGGTCGCGCCGTTGCCGACCATGGCGGCGGTGAGGCGGCGCTCGGCGTCGCCGATCGAATCGAGCGCGCGGTCGAGCGCCAGGCGATCGAAATAATCCGCCACCACAATTTCCGGTACCGCGCCCGCCACCTGGTCGAGCTGGAAGAAGGCTTCGGTGGCGAAATAGGTGGCGGTCACTTCAGCGACCGGGCGCCGCGCGCGGTCGGCGACTTGTACGATGTCGGGCGCAGCCTTGAGCACGCCGAGGCTGGCAATGCGCCGCGCCAGTGCATCCGGCACGCCGATCTGCGCGAGCTCCGTCGCCCGCGCTTCGTGCGCAGCGCGCGCCGATTTCGACAGCGCGCCGTCGAGCGCGGCCGCGACCTGCGCGATGCCCTCGCGATAGTGGCCGATAATCGTCTCCAGGCCCTGCTTGAGATCGACATTGCGCAGGAACCAGACCAGCCGATCGAGCAACAGGTCCTGCACCGCCGCGTAAAGATCGAGCTGCGCCTTGCCGGAGATCTTGTTGTCGAGGCCGTCGATCGCGGTATTGAGGCCGATCAGGTCGAAGCTGTTGCGCACGGCGGCGAAGGCGGCGGCAATCGCGGCGGGCGCGGCGCCGGTCTGGTCGGCGATGCGCACGATCAGGGTCGCGCCGCCGCGGTTGATCATGGAATTGGTAAGCTGGGTGGCGATGATCTCGCGTCTAAGGCGATGCGCGTGCAGCGCCTCGTCATAGCGCTGCGACATTTCCTTCGGGAAATAGCGCTCCAGCTCGCGCCCGAGATAGGGATCGTCGGGCACCGTCGAGTCGAGCAATTCACTGTAGAGCGAGAGCTTGGCATAGGCGAGCAGCACCGACAGCTCGGGCCGCGTGAGCGCGAGGTTGCGCTTGCGCCGCTCGGCGATCGCCATCTCGTCGGGCAGGAATTCCACCCCCCTGTCGAGTTGGCCGTGCATCTCCAAGGTCTGCATCAGGCGTTGCTGAAAACCGAGGTCCTCCAGCCCGCGCCGCAGCGCCAACGACAGCGCCAGCGTCTGCTGATAGTTATTGCGCAGCACCAGGCGGGCGACCTCGTCGGTCATCTCGGCAAGCAGCGCGTTACGCGCTTCGATGGCGAGCGCGCCGGAACGCACCAGCGGGCTCAAGGCAATCTTGATATTGACCTCGACGTCGGAGGTGTTGACGCCGGCGGAATTATCGATGGCGTCGGTGTTGAGCCGAATGCCGTGCATCGCCGCTTCGATGCGGCCGCGCTGGGTCATGCCAAGATTGGCGCCCTCGCCGATCACCTTGCAGTGCAGATCGGCGCCGGTGACGCGGATCGGATCGTTGGCGCGGTCGCCTGCCGCCTCGTCGCTCTCGCTAGAGGCGCGCACGTAGGTGCCGATGCCGCCGAAAAACAACAGGTCGACGCGCGCTTTCAGAATCGCCTTCATCAGCTCCTGCGGCGTCACCGCCTCGGCCACGCCGAACAGCTTCTGCGCCGCCGGGCTCAGCCGGATTTCCTTAGACGAGCGCGGATAAACGCCGCCGCCTTGCGAGATCAGCGCCTTGTCGTAGTCCTGCCAGCTCGAGCGCGGCAGCTTGAACAGCCGCTGGCGTTCGGCGAAGCTTTGCAGCGGGTCGGGATCGGGATCGATAAAGATGTCGCGGTGATCGAACGCCGCCACCAGCTTGATGGTGGTCTCGCGCAGCATGCCGTTGCCGAACACGTCGCCCGACATGTCGCCGACGCCGACCACGGAAAACGGCGTCACGCCGATATCGATGTCCCTCTCACGGAAATGCCGCTTTACCGACTCCCAGGCGCCCCGCGCGGTGATGCCCATGGCTTTGTGGTCGTAGCCGGCCGAGCCGCCGGACGCGAAAGCGTCGCCCAGCCAGTAGTCGTGCGCGATCGAAATGGCGTTTGCGATGTCGGAGAACGTGGCGGTGCCCTTGTCGGCGGCAACCACCAGATAGGGGTCGTCGCCCTCGTGGCGCACCACGGCGTCGGGCGGAATGATGCTGCCGTCCGGTCCGATATTGTCGGTGATGTCGAGCAAGGTCGAAATGAACAGCTTGTAGGTGGCGACGCCCTCCGCCTGCACCGCATCGCGCGCCGCGCCCTTCGGGATGAGCTTTGGTACAAAGCCGCCCTTGGCGCCGACCGGCACGATGACCGCGTTCTTGACTTGCTGCGCCTTCACCAGACCGAGAATTTCAGTGCGGAAGTCCTGCGGCCGGTCCGACCAGCGGATGCCGCCGCGCGCCACTTTGCCGAAGCGCAGATGCACGCCTTCCACGCGTGGCGAATAGACGAAAATCTCGTAGAGCGGACGCGGCAAAGGCAAGCCGGTGAGCTTGCCGCTCTCGAATTTGACCGCGATCAGCGTCTTCGCCTGACCCTGCTCATCGGTCTGATAGAAATTGGTGCGGATCGCCGACTGCACCGCGTTGAGGAAATGACGCAGGATGCGGTCTTCATCGAGGCTTTCAACTTGCTGCAATTTCTCTTCGATGCGCGCGGCGATGACTTTTTGTTTGGCGTCGCGCTCGTTCGCGGCTTCCGGCTTCGGATCGAAGCGGGCATGGAACAGCGCAACGATATCGGCGCTGATGCCGGCATGCTTGACCAGCGTCGTCCACATGTAATCTTGCGAATAGGGCACGCGGATCTGGCGCAGAAAGCGCGACAGCGCGCGGATCAGCGCCACGTCGCGCCACATCATCCCGCCGGTCAGTGTTAGCGCGTTGTAGCCGTCGTTTTCGGCGAGGCCGCGCATCACCATCAGGAAGGCGGCTTCCAGCCGCGCCTTGCCGGCGCCGAGATCGATCATGCCGCCTTCGCGATCCTCCAGCAGCATGTCGTGGAACCAGACGTCGCGCGCACCCTCGCCCTTCGGCTCGATGTGGTAGGTGCGCTCGTCGACTACGCGAAAGCCCATGTTCTCCAGCACCGGGACGCGCTCCGACAGCGGCAGCGGCCGCGCCAGGCTCCACACTTTGAGGCCGACCGCGTGCTGCTCTTCCTCCAGGCGGTGATGAAAATCGACGCCGAGCGGACGCTGCTCGCTTAGAGACTCGATGACGCGGATATCGGCGGTCGCGATCGCCGGCGGATAGGCCGCCTGGAAACCGGCCGAGAACGCATCGCCATAGCGCGCCAACAAGTCGTGGTGCTTGTCCGGCGCGTAGACCAGCGCCAGGTCCTCGCTCAATCCGTCGGTCCAGGTGCGCACGATCGCGCTGACCGCGTCTTCCAGCGCCGCGCGATCGATATTCGGCGTCGCGCCGCCGGACCGGCCGATGATGAAATGCACGCGCACCAGCGGACCTTCCGGGAAGAACGGATAGAAAGCGGAAACGCGGCCGATGAAAGCGCTTGCGAGATACTCGCCGATTTTCGCGCGGATGTGGCTGCCGTAGCGCTCGCGCGGAATGTACACCAGCACCGAGACGAAGCGGTCGAACCGGTCGCGCCGCGCCAAGACGCGCACGCGCGGGCGGTCGCCGAGTTGCAGGATGGCCATTGCAAAACGGTAGAGCGTATCCTCATCGATTTGAAACAATTCGTCGCGCGGATAATGTTCCAGCACGTTCGCCAGCGCCTTGCCGGAATGACTGTTGGGATCGAAACCGCAGCGCTGCTCGACATGCGCGATCTTGCGGCGCAAGTAGGGAATGGTGTGCGCCGCGCGGGTATAGGCGGTGGAGGTGAACAGGCCGACGATGCGGAATTCGCCGGCCAGATTGCCCGCGGCGTCGAAGCGCTTGATGCCGATATAGTCGAGATAGACGCGCCGGTGCACGCGCGCATGAATGTTGGCCTTGGCGATGATCAGCGGGCGCGGCTCTTTCAGGAAGGCCATGATCTCCGGGGTGAACTCCAACAGCTCCGTCCCGCGGCGCAGCACGCGCAATTCGCGCGAGCGCATGATACCGAGGCCGCTTTCGAAATTCGGTTGTAGATTTTGGCCGTCGACGATGTAATCGCGCACGCCGATAAAGGTGAAATTGTCGGCCAGCAGCCACTGCATGAACTGGACCGACTCGGCGATCTCGTCGACCGGCAGCGGCGGCGGATTGGTCTTCAAATCGTCGATCACGCTATTGACGCGATCGAGCATCGCGCGCCAGTCCTGCACCGCCAGCCGCACCTCGTTGAGCACGGAGCGCAGCGCCTCGACGATCGCTTCGCGCTGCGTTTCCTCTTCGATCGGGTCCACATGGATATGGATGAAGCTTTCGCGCGCGACGCCGGCGGCATTGGCGGCGCCGAGCTCGAGGAGCTTGCCGCCGTCGTCGCGTTTGACGCCGAATACTGGGTGGGCCATCAGCCGCACGTCGAGCCGCCGCTCGACCAATTCGCCCATCACCGAATCGACAAGGAACGGCATGTCGTCGTTGACGATCTCGATCACCGCGATCGATTTGAGGTCGGCCCCACCCGGCAGCGGCACAGTCTCGCAGCGGATTTTCGGGACGCCCAGCTGGCGCCGCGCGAGGAAGCCGAACGCGCGCTCGGCGAGATGCGCGAGATCGTCGGCTGCGTAGTGAACGATGTCCTCGGGGACGGCGCGCGCGAAAAGCTGCGCGGCGAAGTTCGGCGGAATATCGCTGCGGGCGGAAAGCGCAGCGTCGGCACGCTCGATGGCGGCGCGGGCGGTGCTGTCTTCCACGCTGGCTGACTGCTCGACGGTCATGACGTCCTCGCGCTGTCTGAAGAGAATCGGTCGAGGCTTGATAGCGGAGTTTTCACATTTCGCGGCGGGGCGTCGAGAGCAACCCACCGTTTGGTGACGGCGGCGTGACAGCTGTGTAAAGCGCTAGGCGCTGCATAAGGTATTGAGATTAAATATAAAACCAAGGCTTTATCGTCGTATCGCGAGGGCCTGGAAAGTTGTAATCTTTATTGAGCGTGGCAAAGACCGGGCGAGGCATATGGAAAAGCCAAGCAAAACGCATAAAGCCGCCGACACGGAAGAAGCCCCGGCCGCGCCCGCTCTTAAGGGCGGCAACCCAGGCAAATCATCGGGCAAGAGCACCAGGCCGGCGCGCAAATCGGCCGCGTCAGCTGAAGGCCCTGGCGCCGATGACGTGCCGGTCATCGCGCTCAACCTGCCGCCGGCCAAGCTTTCGCCCGCCATGGCCGCTTATTTCCAGAAATGCCGGGACAAGCTCGGGTTCGTGCCAAACGTGCTTCTCGCCTATGCCTTCGACATGGCGAAGCTTGAAGCCTTCGTCGCCATGTACAACGATCTGATGCTGGGCGAGAGCGGCTTGTCCAAGCTCGAGCGCGAGATGATTGCGGTCGCAGTCTCGTCACAAAACCGCTGCTACTATTGCCTCACCGCCCACGGCGCCGCCGTGCGGCAATATTCGGGCAATCCGGTGCTCGGCGAGCAGATGGTGATGAACTATCGCGTGGCACGGATCGACAAGCGCCAGCGCGCCATGCTCGACTTCGCGGTCAAGCTCACCGCGTCGCCTTGGAACGTGGAGGAAGCGGACCGCGAGAAACTGCGCCGCGCCGGCTTCTCCGATCGCGATATCTGGGACATTGCCGCGATCGTCGGGTTCTTCAACATGTCGAACCGCGTGGCCTCGGCAACCGACATGCGGCCAAACATCGTCTATCACGGGCAAGCACGATAGGGGAGAAACATCCTGCGGAGTCGGATGCAAGCCCGGTCAGGAGTGGCATCCATGAACGAAGAACTCAGCGTCGGTTACCATCAGCAGGATACCGATTACTACTGCGGCGCCGCCTGCGCGCAGATGGTGCTTCATACGGTCGGCCAAGGGCTCATTTCCCAGGACGACCTATACAGTGACAATCACAGCAACACGATCGAGCCCAGCAGTTGGTCGACGCCGCCCGACGGGCTGCAGTGGACCATGAACCACCGTCAGTCGACGAAATACTTCGCCCTCGACTCGCTGGACACCGAGGACGCCATCAGCCGCATGCTGTGTTGGACGATTCACCATTACACGGTCGCGCCGATCGCGCTGGTCGAAGATGGTAACCACTGGGTCGTCGTGCACGGCTATACCGCAAGCGCGGCGCCGACATCATCGGTGGATGTCTCCTATACGATCTCCAGTTTCGACATTAACGATCCTTGGCCGCCGACGCCGGTGCCAGGTCCGCCGCCGCCGCACAGCGACGGTGACGTCTGCGGCAGCGGCGGCACGCGCGGCGTCGCCGCCACCAATGTATCCTACGCCACCTGGCAGTCGGACTACATGACGGCCAACACCTTCGGCACGCAATGGCTGGGAAAATACGTGGCGGTCTGCGACCCGGATCGTCCGCCGGCATTCGGACCGCGACCATTGGCGCATATTGATCGGCCCTTCAACGGCGAGCGGCTCATATCTGAAACGCTGGTCCGAGAGCAGTTTCGCCCGACTTTGGAGCGATCCGGATTGCTGGCGCATCCGCAATGGTCGCGTGTTCTTGAAGGCTTGCACCCCGCAGACGCCGTGCTTGTCGAGCGCCTCGATCGCTCGAACAGCTATTACTGGATCGTGCCGGCCGCCGACATGCAAGGCGGTCTTAGGGCCGCACTGCGCGTTGACGCTCGCTACGGCACTTACCAGCAAGCGGCCAGGCTGCACCATTCTAGCGCCGAGATGTTCGGCTTTCGCAAGCACGAAGAGGTGATCGAGCATTTGCTGTCTCGGCGAATCGAACTGCCGAACGACGGAGGCCGCCTTGTACTGCATCCCCAGGCTGTTTGCGTGCACCCATGCCTGGTGTGGAAGCCTTGTCGGCAATCGCTGTCACCGTTCTATCCGTTCCGCATGGTCAGCATCGGCGCGCTTCGCCTGTTCGTGCGCATATTCGACGGGGCGGTATTCTTCGAACTGACCGCCAACAAAGGCGGCATCTAGATTGGCTGGCCGCGAGCGTGACTGAGCAGGACGATGCGGCCGCGAGGGCGCTCGCAAGTGCTCGGGCGGCGCTAGCCCTTGCCCTGGGCGAGCCGGCTCAGATTTGGTCGGTTGCCAGCATCAGGTCCGGTCGCCCCGGCTTTTTCCTTATTGTCTTCGGGGCGCCCGAAGCCGCGGTCGGTCTGGCCGCCGTTGACCGCGCTTCCGGCGAAGTATTGGCAAAGTCTCGTCTGCCAGGGCGAATGCCGCATCGTGTGATCGCGGCCGAGCAAGCCATCGAGCAGGCCGGATTGGGCGCCGATACGGAAGCTGTTCTGGTATGGGATGCCGTACCGGCCAGCCGCTCGCCGTTCTATCCGCTCTGGCAACTGCGCAGCGGCGGCCAAACCGTATGGGTGAACAGCGTGACGGGAGCGGTTTGCAAGTCGCTTGATGCGACGAAGGGAGGCGGAGAGGCATCGAACTGAAGTTGTAGCTGGCCGAGGGCCCGCGGCGAACGCGGCAATTCGCGCAAGGTGCTTCGCGGCCGATATGCGGGCGGATACGGTCTGTCGCGGTCCGGCGCGGCAATCGCTCTGCGTCGGCATGCGCGGCCTTGTCGCGCGCATTCCGATTAGGCAACGTGCCAACCTCATCGGGATGGCCGGCACGAGTCTGGCCATGACAGGCTGAGATGATCCGGCTCGTTCGCTGCGCAGCGATTTGGCTCTTTTTCCTCACCGTACAGGCCGTCGCCCAAGTCGCGCCGATGCCGCAGGCGCCGGCGATCCCGCCGGCGATCCCGATCCTTGCCCATCACGGCATGGTGGTGGCGCAGGAGGAGCGCGCCGCCCGCATCGGCGTGGAAATTCTCGACCGCGGCGGCAACGCAGTCGACGCGGCGGTGGCGGTCGGCTTCGCGCTGGCGGTCACTTATCCGCGCGCGGGCAATCTCGGCGGCGGCGGCTTCATGGTCATCCATCTTGCCAAGGACAATCGCGACATCGCTATCGACTACCGTGAGACCGCGCCGGCAGCGGCGACGCCGACCATGTTTCTCGACGCCAAGGGCGATCCCGATCCGGCGAAGTCGCGCGATTCCGCGCTTGCCGTCGGCGTGCCCGGCACGGTGGCCGGTCTTGCACTGGCGCTGCAGAAATACGGCTCCGGTAAGTTGACGCTCGCCGAACTCATCGCGCCGGCCATCGATCTTGCCAGCAAAGGCTTTCGCGTGGAGGACGACACCGCCGACTCGCTGCCGCAGGTGCGCGCGCGGCTTGCGCGCTGGCCGTCGACCACCGCGATCTTCTTCAATGGCGACGAGCCGGTGCACGAGGGCGACCGGCTGCTGCAGTTCGATCTTGCCGACACGCTGCAGTCGATCGCCGACGACGGGCCGAATGCATTCTACAAGGGCCGCACCGCCACGCAGATTGCCGACGCGGTGCGTGCCGCCGACGGCATCATGACCAAAGAGGATCTCGCCAACTACCGCGCCGTAGAGCGGCCGGTGGTGCGCGGCACGTATCGCGGTTACGACATCGTCTCTATGCCGCCGCCCTCGTCCGGCGGCGTCGCGCTGATCGAGATGCTCAACATCCTGGAGGGCTACGATCTCGGCAAGCTCGGACGCGGGGCCGAAGCGCTGCACGACATGATCGAGGCCATGCGGCGCGCCTACGCCGACCGCGCGGTCTATATGGGCGATCCCGACGCGGTGAAAATGCCGATCGCCGGATTGCTGTCGAAGCAATATGCCGCTTCGCTGCGCGCCGGCATTACCGACAAGGCGACGCCGTCGGCCGCCATCAGGCCGGGCAAGCCGGCCGATGGCGAGGGCCAGAACACCACGCATTTCTCCATCATCGACGGCGACGGCAATGCGGTGTCGAACACCTATACGCTCAATTTTTCTTATGGCTTGGGGATGGTCGCCGAGGGCACCGGCGTGCTGCTCAACAACGAACTCGACGATTTTACGTCGAAACCCGGAACCGCCAACGCCTATGGACTGGTCGGCTTCAACGCCAACCTGCCGGGACCGGGCAAGCGCCCCCTGTCGTCGATGACGCCGACGATCGTGCTGAAAGGCGGCAAGCCGTTCCTGGTCACCGGCTCGCCCGGCGGCAGCCGCATCATTACTGCGGTGCTGCAGGTGATCTCGAACGTGATCGACTTTCATATGCCGATCGACAAGGCCGTGTCGGCGCCGCGCCTGCACAATCAATGGCAGCCGGAGGAAACCTACGTAGAACCGGGCTTCGATCCCGCCGTGCTCGATGAGTTGCGCGCGCGCGGCCACAAGATCGTGCCGACCGGGCCGCACACCGCGGCGAATTCAATCGAGGTCATCCCAAAGGGAGAATTCACGCCGCAGGGTTATGTCGGCGCCGCCGACGCCCGCAGCCGCGGCGCGCTGGCCGCGGGATATTAGAACCCGCTTCGCGTAGGGCGAAACAAGCTCGGCTCTTTACCGCGCAATCGGGAGTCCAATGCAATGCCGTAGCTTGGTGCGGCAATTTCCGTAAACGAAAGCGCAGAGGAGAACGCCCATGATCGAACGTCTGTTAGACTTCCCCGACAATGTCATGGCCTTTGTCTGCCACGGTCACGTGACTAAAGAGGATTACGATACCGTGCTGGTGCCGGCCGTCAGGCGGGCGCTGATGAATCACCAGAAGGTTCGCCTTTATTACCAAATCGACCCGGACTTCAGCACGATCGATCCCGGCGCCATGTGGGAAGATTTCAAGGTCGGCGTGGAGCACTTCACCCGCTGGGAACGCATGGCCGTCGTCACCGACGTCGAGTGGATCAAGAACACCGTCCGTTTCTTCGGCTTCCTTATGCCGGGCGAATTGCGCCTATTCCCGACCGCGGAGGCCGCGCAGGCACGCGCGTGGATCGTCGCTTGACTGGGAGATGCAGCAGCCTCAGCGCCTTGCCGCACTGCGCACGGCGGGCCCGGCGCGCCAGCTCTCGACCTCGTCGAGATCGGCGGTTGGCCGCTCGGTGACGATTTCGCGCTGGCCGAGATAGATATTGCCGACATCGCCGTCGATGGTGAGCCAATCGCCTTCTTCGATCGTCGCTTCGCCGAGCCGCGCCCGACGCGCGGCAAGATCGATGGCAAGGCTCGCACAACCGACGATGCAGGGCTTGCCCAATTGGCGCGCCACCAGCGCGGCGTGGGCGGTGCGGCCGCCGGTTGCCGTGACGATGCCGGAGGCCGCTGCAAAGCCGGCAATGTCGGCGGTGCTGGTATCGGGGCGCGCCAGAATGACTGCGTCGCCGCCGGAGGCCAGGCGTTTACTGCTGTCCGAGTCGAGGGCGATGCGCCCGACCGCGACGCCGCCGGCCGTGCCGATGCCGTGCCCGGCCGGCTCGCCTGGATTGACCAGGCGTGAATAGGCCAGCGCGTCGAGATCGAGATCGACGAGACGGCGCAACGCTTCTTCGCGGCTGATCAGGTTCTCGTGCACCATGTCGATGGCGAAGCGCAGGGCCGCGCGCGGCGTGCGCTTGGCCGCGCGCGTCTGCAAGATCCACAATTTGCCGTCCTCGACGGTAAACTCGATATCCTGGACGTCGTGAAATTCGGCTTCGAGGCGTTTCAGTACCTCGCGCAATTCGCTCTCCAATGCCGAAGAGTCGAGATTCGTTTGCGGCGTGCGGCGGCCGGACACCACGTCCTCGCCCTGCGCGTCGTGCAGCACGTCGATCACCGGCTGGTTGGCGCCGGTCGAGGGATCGCGCGAGAACGCGACGCCCGCGGCGGACGACAGGCCGCTATTGCCGTACACCATGGCCTGCACCGTCACCGCGGTTCCCTGCAGCGCTTCCAGATGCTGCAGGCGGCGATAGGTCTGCGCGCGTTCGCTCATCCACGAGCGATAGACCGCGCGCGTTGCTTCCAGGAGCTGTTGCATCGGATCCTCAGGCACCAGGTCGTCGTGGTCCTCGATCAAGGTTTGGTGCGCGGCGGCAAGACGTTCGAGCGCTTCTCCGTCGAGATAGCGCTCGCTATCGGCCGCTTCTTCGACGATGAGTTGCGAAAGGCGGGCGGCAAACGGCGCCGGCGCGATGCCCAGCACAATCTGCGCGTAGCCTTCGAGAAACCGGCGCCGGCAATCCCAGGCAAAGCGCGGATTGCCGGTCATGCGGATGAGGCCGCGCACGGCAGCCGTGGTGCAGCCGACATCGAGCAGCGTATCCAGCATGCCGGGCATTGATTGCGCCGCGCCCGAGCGCACCGAAACCAGGAGCGGCAGGCGGCGGTCAGCGAAGCGTTTGCCGGTGGCGGCTTCGAGCAACGCGATGCCCTCGGCAAGCCCATCGACGATGTGGCGCTCGGCATGCGGCGCGCCGGCGATGATCGCAGCGCAATGTTTGACCGGCAGCACGAAAGCCGGCGGCACCGGCAGGCCGAGCGCGGCCATGCGCGCGAGATTGGCGGCCTTCGAGCCGATCGTCTCGGCGGAATGATGCTTCTCGGAACCGTCGCCGATGTAGACGATGTCCATGGCCGAAGGCTCCCTGCGATCCGCTATGCCGCTATATCCGCAAGCACGTATTCCCGTAGCAGATGACCGAGGCTGGAGAGCCGGTCGGTCGCCCGCTCCACCGCGCGTGCGAGTTCAAGCGCCGACAGCGCGTGGACCAGATCGAACTTGCCGCTGAGCGCCAGCATGGTGACCGCGCGCTCGCAGCGATCGGCCAGGTGCTCGTTGTCGATCAGCCGGTTGACGGCCGCCAACGCATCCTCCGAATCATCGTGCCGCCTGTCCGATACCTTCGCCGCAGCATCGACGCCGGACGCCGCGGCCTCCGCGGCAGCGATGCCGACGGCGCAAAGCTCTTGCAGCGGCTTGAGCATCTCGGGCTCGACCGCGCGCAGCAGCGAGGCGATGAAAGCCGCCTGCTCGTATTCGTCGATCGCCTCTTCTGCCCGGTTGACCAATTGCTCGATGATCCTGTCGGCATTGAAACGCGCCACCTCACCGCGCGCCTCGATGGCGATCTTATCGGCCTTCTCTTCGATACGGCGTGCGCGCATCGCCAACAACCGCCCGTCGCCCGGCTGCGGCGGCTGCAGATTGCCGAGATGATGTGCGACGGCCGCGATGACGTCGCGCGCCAAGCCCGCCTGCCGCACCACGATCGCCAAGAGCGCGCTGTCGACGCGCTCGAGATGGCGCACAAGTTCGGCTTCAATCTGATCGTGTGCCGCACGCGCCGAGCGTCCTTGCAGCAGCGCCTCGGTGCAGGCGTGCAGCACCGCCTTGATGAAATCGATCGCCGCCTCGCGCCCCAGCGCGCCGTCCAGGCGTTCGCCGAAGCCGATGCGCGCGGAAGCGGCGTGGCGCACCGCCGCGGCCACCAGCTCGCTGCCGCCGAGCTGCAGAAAGCCGCGATGGCCGACGCGGTTTTGCGCCGCCCAGTCGAGAATACGGATGCTGTCGCCGTTGGAAACCCACGAGCGCAGTACCTTGCGCGCCTTGTTCCAGTCGATCAGGAAAACCAAGCTCGCGCCCACACGCTCGAGAAAATCGGTGCGGGCCTTCTGGCTCGGGTTCTGATAACGTCCGGTGACCAGATAGAAGGTGCCGTCATCGCCTAGCCCCGGCGCCTTCTTGCGCTCAAGCCCGCTCCATTTCGCCCCACTGTCAGCGAACATGTCGGTGAAGAAGCGCGCGCGCGCCCGATGCACATCGGTGTAGGTGACGGTGACCGTATCGCCTTCAAGCGTCGTCACCACGACATGCGCGTCGGTGGCGCCGATGTCATTTTGGATCACCAGCTTGGCGCCCGCGCGCATCGCGGTGGTATCGAGCCCGGGATGATCGAATTTCAGCGCGCGGGTGCTGTCGAGGCCGCGCATGAAGGCTTCCACCGCCGGGCGGTCCTCCGTCGTCAGGCCGAAGGCGTGGGCACCGGCGACGACTTCCTCGGCGCAGCGCGCGGCCAGCCGGTTGAGCGCCTTGTGCAGGTCCATGATCAGGCGATGCAGGCTGTCGGCGCCATTCTCGGAAACGCCGATCAGCTTGCCGATCTCGGCCGCGCCCATTTCGTTGACGCCCTCATCGCCGTGCTGCGCCTTGAGGGCGGCGAGCCGTTCCGCCGCCGCCTTGGCCTCGGCGGGAGCGCCGGCCTCGACCGCGCCCAGCATCGTGGCCACCTCGGCGAAAATCGCCTCGCGCATCGCGGCAAGTTCGGGCGCTGCGATCCGACCGGTCGCGACCATGCGGGCATCGCGCACCATGGCATTGACCGGCACCGGATCGAGCCCGGCGGCGCGGCACTCGGCGTCAAGACTGGCCGGCGATCGGCCGGGATCGTGGGCGTGTTCCAAGGCCGCCTGCAGGGCGCTCATGCGCACCTTGACGCGGTCATTCGCCGCCAGGCCCTCGCCAACCAGAGACGGGAGCAGGATATCGGCCTGGCCGATCTGCTCGATAATGCGCGTTTTCATGGGGCAACACTGGCATGGGCTCTTGACCCATTTATTGCGCTAGATCATTCACGGAAACGTCATAAAGCCGCAGGGCCGCGGGCTTGGGCCGTTGCGCGAGGCTATTGGTCCAATTAGCGCGAATCCGGAAGCGATTTAGCTTTCTTCGGCGACCAACGATAGGCCTTGGCGCACGCGCCGCCCATCAGCGTCGCTCGCTCACTGTCGCTCAGGCGGTCGGTTTTGAGGAAGGGCTCGACGGCCTGCTCGTAGTTGACGACGGCGTAGGCGCGCGTCCAGTCGGTGCCCCACAGGCAGCGGTCGAAGCCCCAGGCATCGAATATACGGGCGAGCGGGTCCCAGATGTCCGCGAACGGATATGGTTCACGCGACAGCGTGCAGGCGCCGCTCACCTTGATCACCGCGTTCTTGCGCTTGGCCAGCTCCAGCACTTTCGGCAGGTCGGCCCAGGGGTGCGGCGGGGCCGGGCGCGTGCGGGGCTGCAGGATCGCCAGATGATCGATGATGAAGCGCGTATCGGGGTGGCGGTCGATCAACGCCGTGCCTGCATCCACGTTGCCCCAGCACAGTATGTTGACCGGGAAGTCGTGCTTGACCGCTGCGCGCATGATACGGTCGAGGCTCGGGTCGTCCGCCGCGCGCTCCCGGTCCTTCGTCATGAAGACGCGGATGCCGACCGCGCCCGGGGTCCGCTTCCAATCGGCGATGACATCGTCCACCGCCGGATCGTCCGGATCGACCGGCTTGACAATCGCGAACCGATCGGGATGGGCCCGCTGCACTTCCACCGCATAGCTCGCGTCGTAGCGGTACAAGGAAAAGGCGGAGATGAAGATCGCGCCGTCGACGCCGCCTTTGTCCATCGCCGCCACCATCTCGTCACCGGTAACGTGATCGGGCCAGTTCGGCACGGTGTGCCAGGGCCGCTTCGGGGTGTTCGCCTCGTAGGCGTGGACCTGGGAATCGATGATCGCCATTGGGGAGATCCTCAATTGCTAAGAAAGTTCGTTCTGCTGGCCGGCCAAAAGCTCGGCGTCAAGGAAGTCGACGAGGGCATTTGGCTCGTCAGCTTTCTGAACTACGCTCTGGGATGTATCGACCTGGAGCAACGAACCTTGCAAACCATCGACAATCCGTTCGGCACGAGATTGTCACCCATGTCTTAGGTACGTTCCGTCACCCATGTCTCCGGGCCGGACCAGATTTTATTGGAGCGGGCGAAGGGATTCGAACCCTCGACCCCGACCTTGGCAAGGTCGTGCTCTACCCCTGAGCTACACCCGCATCCATTTAGAAATTTGGCTAAAACCGCTGTTTCGGCCGTCAGAACCGTTCCTATAGCCAAAAGGGCGGCCTCTTTGCAACCGTGGCAACCCGATTAACGCCGCACACGATGCCTGTGACGCGTTCTAGGCGCTTCGGCCTTGGGCGAATACCATGGATTGTGGTTACAAAAACCGCGGTTGCCGGCCAGCACGTTCGGCACACACTCCTCGACCGAATTATACTGGCAGTCCCAAACGACGTCGCCCGTGCCGACCGAAACCACCGCGCACCAGGGCGCATCGCCATAGGCCCGGCTCGGCCGAACGTCGAAACTTACCCCCGCCACCAGGGCAACCGCCGCCAGCGCTGCTCGCAGGATGGTTTTCATGCTCTTGCGCCTAGCACAAACTCAATATTGGGCTTTGCGTCAGATCAAATATGCTCCGCTTATGACTTTAACCACCCCCGATCAGCTGTTCGCCTACCTCGATAGACTCGGCATCGCGCATTCAACGGTCAAGCACCTGCCGCTGTTCACCGTCGAGCAAAGCCGGGCCTTGCGCGGCCAAATCCGCGGCGGCCACACCAAGAACCTGTTCCTGCGCGACAAGAAGCAGGCGCTCTATTTGGTGGTGGCGCAGGAGGACGCCGAGATCGACTTGAAAAGCCTGCATCGCCGGCTCGGCGCCAGCGGGCGCTTTTCGTTCGGATCCTCGGATCTGCTGCGCGAGGTGCTGGGCGTTGCGCCCGGCGCGGTGACGCCGTTCGGCGTCATCAACGACACGCAAGGCCGCGTCAGGGTGGTGCTGGACGCGCCGATGATGGAGCATGCGACGCTCAACTTCCATCCGCTCGACAACACCATGACCACCTCGATCGCCCGTGACGACCTGGTCAAGTTCCTTAAATCGACCGGGCACCCGCCCCGCATCGAGCGCGTCTCCAGGCCCCGTGCCGAGCCCCCCTGACCGATTGCATTCATCCGCCGGATGCCCATTTAATGGCAACCGATGGGCTAACAGCGCGAAAAGGCGAGGAAATATGCTGCAGGATATTGGGGTAGCGGCGGGCGCAGGCGCGAGCCCGATCAAGGACACCACCACCCAAGGCTTCATGAAGGACGTGATCGAGGAGTCCAAGCAGCAGCCCGTGCTGGTGGATTTCTGGGCGCCCTGGTGCGGCCCATGCAAGCAGCTCACACCCGTTCTGGAAAAGGCGGTGAAATCCGCCAAGGGGAAAGTAAAGCTCGTCAAAATGAACATCGACGAGCACCCGGCGATTCCCGGCCAGATGGGCATTCAGTCGATCCCCGCCGTGATCGCGTTTTCCAACGGCCAGCCGGTCGACGGTTTCATGGGAGCGCTGCCGGAAAGCCAGGTCGTGGCGTTCCTCGAGCGCATCACCAAGGGCAAGATCGGCGCCGAGGAAATGGATCTGCTGAAAGCGGCGGATGAGGCGCTGGTCGGCGGCAATCCGGCCGCCGCGGCCGAGATCTATGCACAGATCCTGTCCGAGGACGCCGGCAATGTGCACGCGCTGGCCGGGCTCGCGCGCTGCTATGTGGAAACCGGCGCGCTCGAGCAGGCCAAGCAGACGCTCGCTCTGGTGCCCGAGGCCAAGCGCAACGAGGCGCCGGTCGCCGCCGCGCGCGCCGCGCTGGAGATCGCCGAGCAGGCGAAGTCGCTCGGGCCGTTCGCCGAGCTGGAGGAGAAGGTTCTCGCCAATCCGCTCGATCACCAGGCGCGCTTCGATCTCGCTAGCGCGCTCAACGCCAAGGGCAAGCGCGAGGAGGCTCTGCAGCAGCTGCTCGAGATCGTGCGGCGCGACCGCCAATGGAACGAGGACGGCGCGCGCAAGCAGCTTGTGCAGTTCTTCGAGGCCTGGGGTCCGGCCGATCCTGCCACGGTCGAAGGCCGCAAGCGCCTGTCGTCGATTTTGTTTTCGTGAAGAGTTTTTCGCTCGTCCCCGCGAAAGCGGGGGACCCAGGCTGGATTCCCGGTTACACGGGAATGAGTGGTGGTTAATTCGGCGCACCGATGCTCATTAGCATGAGGGCCGAGCCATGCCCATGAACGTCCACTATCGCGATCCGGCCGAACTGCCGGAAGTCATTCCGCTATTTCCTTTGCCGGGGGCGCTGCTGTTGCCGCGCGGCCAGATGCCGCTCAATATTTTCGAGCCGCGCTATCTCGCCATGATCGACGATGCCTTGCGCAGCGGGCATCGGTTGATCGGCATGATTCAGCCGGACACGGCACACGCCGGGCCGGAGGCGCAGCCAGCGCTCTACAAGATCGGCTGCGTCGGCCGTATCACCCAATTCGCCGAGAGCGGCGATGGCCGCTACCTGATCGAGCTCACCGGCATCGCGCGCTTCCGCATCGAAGAAGAGCTGACGGTTGAGACGCCCTACCGGCAATGCCGCGTGACCTATAGGCCATTTGCCGACGATTTCGTTGCGCGCAAGGGCGAGGAGGCGGTCGACCGCGACGCGGTGTTGCGTGCGCTCCGCGATTTCATGCAGGCGAATGATCTGAAAGCCGATTGGGAAGGCATCGACAGAGCGCCGAACGAGGCGCTCGTCAACGCGCTGTCGATGATGTCGCCCTACGGCCCGGCGGAGAAACAGGCGCTGCTGGAGGCGCCTGACTTGAAGACGCGCGCCGAAGTGCTGATCGCCATTACCGAGATCGAGCTTGCCAAGAAGAACACCGAGGGCGAACCGCAGCTGCAGTGAGCCGCGCGTATCTCAGCCGACCTTCAGATAGGCGAAGCCCTTGCTCTGAAGCGCTGCGACGGTGGCAACGCCGGACGGCACCAGCTTGATATAGGGGACGTCCTTCGTCAGACCGATATCGATCTTCAGGCTCTTGAAGGTGATCTTGCACAAATAGACCTCGACGCCGTACTTGGATAGTCCGTCCATTCTTTTGTCGAGCTCCGGATCAAGCTCGGACTTTTGCCACGGCGTTCCGGCAAGGCTCTTCAAGTGATATTTGATGCCCGCCGAATGCGCGACGATGACGATCTTCGCGGTGAGCGGATCGAAATTGTAGACGGACAAGTGGTTATTGATGTTTCGCAGCATGGCGCTGTATCGCTTGTCGTCGCCGAAATCGCAGTGGTACAGGCACGCGACATCGGTTTCCTTTTTCATATCGGCGAACGCCAATTCCTTCGGAGCGGCCCGTGCCGCGACAGTGCCTGCGGCAACGACGCCGCTCGCGGCGAGCGCAGTCAGAAGATGTCGTCGGTCGATATCGGTCACTTGCGTCCTCCCAAGATGCGATGATTATTGTGTCTTCGAATAGCCGAGCCCTGCAGGGCGGCCTATCCAGTTAAACATTCAAAAAATTGGATGTAAAGCAGCAGCGACCGCGCGACGGCGCCAGCGCGCTATGCTATTGGTTCGCCGCGAACGAGCCGGGAGCAACACATGTCCACCGACGCGTCCTCCGAACGCCCCACCGGCGGCGTCGACCCCAAGCTGCTGGAAATCCTGGTCTGCCCGCTGACCAAGACGACGCTGGAGTACGACGCCGCCAAGCAGGAGTTGATCTCGCGCAAGGCCAAGCTCGCCTATCCGATCCGGGACGGCATTCCGATCATGCTGCCGGAGGAGGCGCGCAAGTTGGAGTGAACGACTCATGTTCCGGACGCGGTGTAGCGCCATAAGCGCGTTCACGCGCGTCTTCGACGGCTATGGCGGTGCAGCGCTGATCAGGGAACCAGCTTGCATTAGAGATCACCGGGGTCACGGCTCTGCAACGCATCACTTCGTGCTGCGTTGCGCCCGGGACACGAAGACCAGGAAGGAAATGCCATGATCAAAATCTGGGGACGCAATACTTCGTCCAATGTGCAGAAGGCGATGTGGGCGGTGGGCGAGCTAGGGCTCGAACATACCCGCATCGATGTCGGCGGCGCCTTCGGCAAGAACAAGGAGCCGCCTTATCTCGCCATGAACCCGAACGGGTTGGTGCCGACGCTGGAGGAGGCGGACGGCTTTCTGCTATGGGAATCGAATTCCATCGTGCGCTACCTCGCCGGCAAGCACGACAAGGCGGGCGTACTGGAGCCGAAGGACGCGCACCAGCGCGCGCTCGCCAGCCAGTGGATGGATTGGCAATTGTCGGTCGTGGCGCCGGCGATTACGCCGGCGTTCTGGGGCCTGATCCGCACGGCGCCGGAAAAGCGCGACATGAGAGCAATCAAGGCGTCGCAGGACAGGACCACCGACGCCATGAAAATCCTCGACGCGCAGCTCGGCAAGACATCATTCGTCGCCGGCCCGGCGTTCTCTTATGGCGATATTCCGGTGGGCGTGATGGTGTACCGTTTCCGTCAGTTGGTGCCGGAGCGGCCGGCCTTTCCGAATCTCGAGCGCTGGTTTGCCGCTGTCTCCGGCCGCAAGGCATTTCACGATCACGTCGGGAGCATTCCGCTGAGTTGATTTTTACTCCGCTCATTCCCGCGCAAGCAGGAATATCCAGCCGGGGTTCCCGCTTTCGCGGGGACGAACGGGATGAATCACACTCCCTCGCCGCGCAGTAGCTTCGGGACCGCGCCGGTAAAGCCGGCCGCCTCGCGAATGAACACGCGCTTGAGCGCCGGCATGCGCTCGACCAGGCCGAGCCCGACGTCACGCGCGAGACGCAGCACGTCCGAGCGGTTGGAGAACAGCCGGTTTAATCCGTCGGTGGCGACGCTCATCATGGCGGTATCGAAGCGCCGCCAGCGCTGATAGTGCTCGAGCACGTCGGCTGACCCGATATCGAGCCCGAGCCGCGCTGCATCGGCAACAGCCTCGGCCAGGGCGGCAACGTCGCGCAGGCCCATGTTGAGACCCTGCCCGGCGATCGGATGAATAATGTGCGCGGCATCGCCAATGAGCGCCAGCCGCTCGCCGATGAATGAACGCGCGGTGAAAAGGCCGAGCGGGAAAGCGCGGCGCGGGCCGATCACTTCGATGTCGCCGAGCCGCAGGCCGAAGCGCTTCTCCAACTCGTCGTGGAATTCCTTATCGGGCAGTGCGACGATGCGCTGCGCCTCGCCCGCGCGTTCTGTCCACACGATCGAGCAGCGTTTGCCGGTGAGCGGCAGAATGGCGAAGGGGCCGGCGGGGAGGAAATGCTCCTCGGCGCGACCATGGTGCTCGCGCTCGTGCGCCACCGTGGCGACGATCGCCGACTGATCGTAGTTCCAGCCGGTCGTGGCGATGCCGGCCTGCTCACGGATTTTCGAGCGTGCCCCATCAGCGCCGACCAAGAGCCGCGCGATGATTTCCGTTCCGTCGGCGAGCTGCACGCCGATGGTGCGTGCAGAATTTTCAAATCGCATAACCGCCGCCGCGCGCAGTTCGACGCCGAGCTCTTTCGCCTTCGCCACCAGCGCATCGACCAGATGCCGATTCTCGATCATGTGCGCGAACGGCTCGCCCGGCTCGATCTCGCCGCCGAAGGTGAGAAAGGTCGGCCGCACCGCGTCGTCGAGTTTTGAATCGGTCACCACCATGTCGAGGATCGGCTGCGCCTGATCGGCGACCGCGTCCCAGACCTCGATCGCTTCGAACAGGCGCCGCGCCGCCGCGGCGATGGCGGAAGCGCGCAGGTCGCCCGACTTCTCCGCGCCCAGCGCCGGATCGGCGACCGTCACAGCGAAGCCCTCGCCCAATCCCTGGCGCAGGGCGATGGCGAGGGCGAGCCCGGCAAAGCCTGCGCCGCCGATCAGCACATCTCGCTGCTGTCCTCGTGTCGTCATGTTAGCTCTTCGGCTTTCTTGTAAAGTTCGCCGCAGCATAGCAGGTTGGGGCTGTTATTTGACCCCACATCCGGCCCCCGTCCCCATGCCATCCGCCGTCCAAGACCTGCTCGATATTCTCGACCTTGAGCCGCTCGAGGTGAACCTGTTCCGCGGCCGCTCGCCACAAGCGGGCTGGCAGCGCGTCTACGGCGGCCAGGTGATCGGCCAGGCGCTGGTCGCCGCCGTGCGCACGGTGGACGCCAGCCGCCCGCCGCATTCCATGCATGCCTATTTCCTGTTGCCCGGCGATCCCAAGGTGCCGATCATCTACGACGTCGACCGCATCCGCGACGGCAAGAGCTTCACCACCCGCCGCGTCACCGCCCGCCAGCACGGCCATCCGATCTTCTCCATGCTGGTCTCGTTTCACGCCAATGAGCCTGGGCTCGATCATCAGGCGAGGATGCCCGACGTGCCGCCACCGGAAACGCTGCCCAACGAGTCGGAGATGCGCAGGAACATGTTGCCGACCATGCCCGACCCGGTACGGCGTTACTACGAGCGTGAGCGGCCAATCGAGCTGCGTCCGGTTGAATATGAACGCTACGGCGGCAAGAAATATCCCGACGGACGTTTCCATATCTGGATCCGCACGACCGGCCGGCTGCCGGACGATCTGGCCATCCATCAATGCGTGCTGGCCTATGCGTCCGACATGACGCTGCTCGACGCGGCGCTGGCGCCGCACGGCCGCACCCTGTTCGAGCAGGAATTCATGGCCGCGAGCCTCGATCACGCGCTTTGGCTGCATCGGCCGTTCCGTGCCGACGACTGGCTGCTCTATGCGCAGGATTCACCCAACCTGCACGGGTCGCGCGGTTTCGCCCGCGGACTTATATTTATGCGCGACGGTACGCTGGTCGCCTCCGTGGCGCAGGAAGGCCTGGTGCGCCTGCGGCACAAGAGCCTTTGATCAATAACGCGAATCGAGCCTATGACTTTCACCCCAACCTTCCCCCTTTCAGGGGGCGGGAGACCTCGCGGCACGATCTTCCTTCGCCTGAAAGGAGGGTGGCGGCGGTTTGCGCGCACGCTGTTGCTCGTTCTCGCATCGAGCACGCTGCTTTTATTTCCCGCGCTTGCCGCCTCCGGCAAGCGACCGCCACCGCCCGGCGCCTTCGCCGGCGCTCCGCCTGAATTCACCCGATTCTCCGAGCACGAATTGGCGCGCGGATTCATGGTGCTCGCCTTCGGCTCCGATCTCCTCATCGGCAAGCGACCGAAGGGCATCCGCCGCTATACGCATCCAATCCACGCGCGTGTGATCGCGACGGGCAGCGTCGACCGCGCGCAGGCGATGACAAACATTCTGAAGGAATATGCGCGTAAGATTCCCAATCTGCACCTGAGCATTGTCGGCAGCGATGAGCGGGCAGACATTGAGGTTCGGCTGATCGATGAGGAGAATTTCAAATCGGCACTGGAAGCTGCCTTCGGCATCAAGATCACCCACACTTTCGTCGAGCGTACCGACCCGCAATGCATGAGCAGCGTGAAATCGGACGCCAGCGGCGAAATCATCCATTCGATCTCCTTCATCATCGTCGACAAAGGCAAGGAGGTCTTCCTCGATTGTGCCTATCACGAGTTGCTGCACTCGTTCGGCCTGTCGAACCATGACCAGAGCAATCCTTGGACGACGCTCAACCAGCGCCGCATGGTCGGCTATCTGACGGTTTATGACCGCTCGCTGCTAACCTTGCTCTATGACCCGCGTATGGAGCCGGGAATGAGCCGGCGCGAGGTGCAGGCGTTGCTGCCCAAGCTGATCAAGGACCTCGGATTGGCCATAGCGTCCGCTCACCGCAGATAGGTCAAGGGCCCCTTACTTAATTATGCTCATCATCGCGCCAATTGCCTGTGGGCGCGGCAAGAATTCAGCTTAATTTTTAGGCTTTCCGTCGATACCCTAGGTGATACGCGTCCGTGCCGGCGATCGCTGCGCGGGCGCTTGTGGTTGTGATGGGGCAGGGGGCTAGTCGGGAAGCGAACCATGAAGCTGGTTATCGCGGTCATCAAACCATTCAAGCTCGACGAGGTGCGCGACGCCCTCACCCGCATCGGCATTCACGGCATGACCGTGACCGAGGTGAAAGGTTACGGCCGGCAGAAGGGTCACATGGAGATTTATCGCGGCGCCGAATACGCCGTGAATTTCCTCCCGAAAGTGCGCATCGAGGTCGCCGTCGCCGGCGAGCAGATCGACCGGGTGATGGATGCCATCGCGAGCGCCGCCAAGACCGGGCAGATCGGCGACGGCAAAATCTTCGTTACGCCGATCGAGCAAGCCATGCGCATCCGCACCGGCGAAACCGACGTTGATGCGCTGTAACGCTGAAATAGGGGGCGAACGATGAGGTTTCAGCGCCTGGCCGTGGCCTTGTCGGCGATAGCGACGAGCACATCGCCGGCTCTTGCGCAACCTGCCACGATCAATGGCGCCGACACTGCGTGGATGATCGGCGCCACGGGCCTCGTTCTAATGATGACGATTCCGGGGTTGGCGTTGTTCTACGCCGGCATGGTGCGCAAGAAGAACGTGCTCGCCACCATGGCGCAGAGTCTTGCCGCCACTTTCCTGGTCTCCATCCTTTGGGCTGTCGCAGGTTTCTCTCTCACCTTCACCGGCAATGGCGATTTCATCGGCACGCTGCAGCGAATTTTTCTCAACGGCATGACGCTCAATTCCGTCTCGCCGCTCGCCCAGACAATTCCCGAAGCACTGTTCATGATCTACCAAATGACCTTCGCCATCATCACCGTGGCGCTGGTCGCCGGATCGGTGGCCGATCGCTTGCGCTTTTCCGCGTTCCTCTTGTTCTGCGCGTTCTGGCTGTTCCTGGTCTATGTACCGATTGCACACTGGGTGTGGGGCGGCGGCTTCCTTGGGCGCTACGGCACGATCGATTTCGCGGGGGGCACTGTTGTTCATCTCAACGCCGGTGTGGCCGGATTGGTGGCGGCCTATGTCGTCGGCGCGCGGCGTGGCTACGGCAGTGAGAATCTTGCGCCTTACGATCTCACGCTGGCCGTAATCGGTACTGGATTATTGTGGGTCGGCTGGTTCGGCTTCAATGGCGGCTCGGCGCTCGGTGCCAATTCGCGCGCCGTCATGGCGATCGTTTCAACGCATCTCGCAGCCAGCGCGGGCGCCCTGACCTGGATGGCGCTGGAGTGGTGGACGCGCGGCAAGCCGTCGGTGCTCGGCATGATGTCGGGCGCGGTGGCCGGCCTTGGCACCATCACGCCGGCGTCCGGCTTCGTCATGCCCATGGAAGGCTTGCTGATCGGACTGGTCGCCGGCGCGGTCTGCTTTTGGGCCTGCACCTGGCTCAAGCTCAAGATTGGTTACGACGATTCTTTAGATGTATTCGGCGTGCACGGTATCGGCGGCCTAACCGGCACCTTGCTCGCCGGCGTGTTCGCGGCCGGAGCATTGTCGGCCAGCCCGCAAATGCCGAGTGGCGTGCGCGGCCTGATCGAAGGCAATCCGGGTCAGTTGATGGCGCAGCTTTACGGCATCGCCGCCACCATCATGTGGTCGGGTCTCGTTACCTTCATCATCCTCAAGGCGATCGGCGGCATCGTTCCGCTGCGGGTGCGCCGCGAGGACGAGGTCATGGGCCTCGACGTCACCTTGCACGGAGAGGCGCTGCAATAGCTAAAATTGGGTATTTTGCCATCAATAAGCCTTTGCCCAATTCTTAGGCAGCCCCTTGCGTTCTTGACGCGTGTTTGGGCTGTGGCCCTCCCCGCTGGCAGTCCGCCATCCTCAATCCCCGAAATTCGACCATGGAATCAGCCAGATAACGCTTCGCCCAGCAACTGGCACGCGGTTTGATTCTCCCTGACCGGCGACGCCCGCGGAGTGCGCTTTGCGGGTTTGGCTCAGTGAACCCGCCCGCACTGCGTGAACCTACAAAACGGGCTGAAGCGGGGATCGAATCCATGAAAATCGTCATGGCCATTATCAAGCCTTTTAAACTCGACGAGGTCCGTGACGCCCTGACCTCCATCGGGGTCCAAGGACTGACCGTCACCGAGGTCAAAGGATACGGGCGTCAAAAGGGCCACACGGAAATCTACCGTGGGGCCGAATATGCGGTGAGCTTCCTGCCCAAGATCAAGGTGGAAGTGGCGGTGGCTTCCGATCAGGTCGACAAGGTCATCAGCGCGATCACGGGGGCCGCGAAAACCGGCCAGATCGGCGACGGCAAAATCTTCGTTTTCGGCCTGGATCACGCCGTGCGCATCCGCACCGGCGAGACCGACGCCGCCGCGCTTTAGCAACCCGCACCGCAACAATTCGGACAGGAGTTAGACTATGACGTTGAAGAAATTCTCCCGTGCGGGATTTTTGGCTCTCGCCCTCGGAGTTCTGCTCGGCCTCTTTCTGAGCGTGGCGGCTTACAATACGTCGTACGCCCAGACGCCAGCGCCCAGCGCTGTTCCGGCGGCGCCGGCTGCACCTGCGGCGGCTCCGGCCGCCGCGCCGGCCCCGCCGCCGGCCTGCGCCAACGATCCCGACCCCAAAAAGGCCGTGCTCACGAAATGCACGCCTAATTCGGGCGACACCGCCTGGATGCTGACCTCGGTCGCGCTGGTCTTGATGATGACCATCCCCGGCCTCGGTCTGTTCTACGGCGGCATGGTACGCAAGAAGAATGTCGGCGACACCGTGATGACGAGCTTTGCGGTGACCTGTCTGGTTACGATCGTCTACGCCATCGTCAGCTACAGCCTTGCCTTCACCACCGGCTCTCCCTTCATCGGTGGGCTTAGTCGCTTCTTCCTGCAAGGCATCCTGAGCGACATTTCGACTGGTATCGGCAATCCGAACGGCCTCGCCGTGACGATTCCTGAGACCGTGTACATGTGCTTCCAGATGACCTTCGCGATCATCACGCCTGCGCTGATCGCGGGCGCCTTCGCCGAGCGCATGAAATTTTCCGCGATGCTGTGGTTCATGGGCTTGTGGGCGATCCTGGTCTACGCGCCGATCGCGCACTGGGTCTGGGGCGCCGACGGCTTCATGTCCAACGGTAACAGCGACGCGGCTTTCAAGGTCCTCGACTTCGCCGGCGGCACCGTCGTGCATATCAATGCTGGCGTTGCCGGCCTGATGTGCGCCATCTGTCTCGGTAAGCGTAAGGACTCGGGACCTGCCCACAACATGGTGCTTACCTTCATCGGCGCCTCTCTGCTGTGGGTCGGCTGGTTCGGCTTCAACGCCGGTTCAGCCGTTAGCGCCGGCATGCAGGCGGGTATGGCGATGACCGTGACGCAGATCGCCACCGCCGTCGCCGCCTTCACCTGGATGCTTGTTGAATGGGCGCATCGTGGCAAGGCCACCGTCGTCGGCATCGCCTCGGGCGCGGTCGCCGGCCTCGTCGCCATCACTCCGGCCTCTGGCTATGTCGGTCCGATCGGCTCGATGGTGATCGGCGTCGCCGCCGGCGCGATCTGCTACTGGGGCGTCACCGGTCTCAAACACATGCACGGCATCGACGACGCGCTTGACTGCTTCGGCGTCCACGCGGTCGGCGGAATCGTCGGCGCGCTGCTTACGGGAGTGTTCGCGATCCAGGAATACGGCGGCACGGCCGGCCTGATCGAGGGCAATCCCGGGCAGATGATCAATCAGATCAAGGGCATCGTGATTGTAATCGTGTACGACGCGATCGTCTCGCTGATCCTGCTCAAGATCATCGACGCGGTCATCGGCCTGCGCGTGTCCGAAGACGTGGAACGCGAAGGCCTCGACCTCGCGCTGCATGGCGAGGCCGTGCAATAGAGGCAACAACCTAGCGGTAGGGGCGGAAACCCGGCACTGTCCCTTCCGTCGAGGCCCCGGTTCGAAAGGACCGGGGCCTCTCCATTTTGGTGCGGTCCTTAGCAGGCGTGCGCGTCCCGCGCCCGATGGTTAAACGGGTCTTAACCTCGCTCTATCTAATGTGGCTTAACCGTTCCGCCGCGGGCCCAGCGCCGGCCTTGTAACCGTATGTCCATGATGACCGCCCAGCGCGAGCCCTCCCTGACATCTGCCCTCGCGAATACCCGATCTCCGTTCGTGCGGCTGACCGAGCTGATCGCCCGCATCGAGCCGGGCAAGCCGGTCATCAATCTGTCGGTCGGCGAGCCGCAGCATGCAATTCCCTCATTCGTCGGTCCTGTGCTCGCGGCCCATCTCGATGAATTCGGCCGCTATCCGGCCAACAAGGGCATGGAGCCCTTCCGGCAGGCGGTGGCGGCTTGGCTTGGCCGCCGCTACAAGCTGCCGCGCGCGGTCGATCCGGAAACCGAGGTGCTGGTGCTGAACGGCACGCGCGAGGGTCTGTTTCTTGCCGCCATCGCGGCCCGCCGCTGGGTCAAACCGCGCACTGGCAAGCCAGCCATCCTGATCCCCAATCCGTTCTATGCCGCCTACGGCGCCGGCGCGATGGCGGCTGATTGCGAGCCGGTCTATCTGCCGGCGACGCGCGCCACTGGCTTCCTGCCCGATCTCGATGCGCTCGACGGAGCGTTGCTCGCGCGCACGGTGGCCTGCTACATCGCCTCGCCGTCGAACCCGCAAGGCGCCGTTGCCAGCCGCAGCTATCTGGAACGGCTGGCGCAGCTTGCCCGCCGCTTCGGATTCCTCGTCTTTGCCGACGAATGTTATTGCGAAATCTACAGTAAGAATGCGCCGCCGGGCATGCTGGAAGCCGCCGCGCCCGATTTCGCCAATGTCGTGGTGTTTCATTCGCTGTCCAAGCGTTCGAGCTTGCCGGGCTTGCGCGTCGGCTTTGCCGCCGGCGACCGCCGCTTCCTTTCCGCCTTCCTCGAATTGCGCAACGTGGCAGCGCCCCAGGTGCCCGGCCCGGCGCAGCGTGTCGCCATTGCCGCCTATAACGACGAGGCGCATGTGCGGGAAAACCGTGCGCTCTATGCTGCCAAGTTCGACGCCGCGGATCAGATCGTCGGCGACCGCTACGGCTACGTACGCCCGGCCGGCGGATTTTTCCTCTGGCTCGACGTGTCGAAATTCGGCGGCAGCGAAATTGCCACCAAGCGCCTGTGGCAGGAAGCCGGCGTGCGCGTGGTGCCCGGCCGCTATCTCGCGCGCGAGCAGGCCGACGGCTCAAATCCCGGCGCGGACTATATCCGCGTCGCCATGGTGCAGGACAAGGCAGCTACGGCGGAGGCGCTGCATCGCCTCGTCGCCGTGCTGGCTTGACGGTTAAGCGCATGCGGGCAGCCGATCGCAGCCTTGACGCACTGACCTTTATTTCGGAGCACCTACGCGACATTTTGCGGCGGCGCCTGCGGGAGCTCGTCGGTCTTGCGCTGATCACGCTGGCGCTGCTCGGCGCCATCGCGCTCGCCACCTGGTCGGTGCAAGATCCTTCACTCAGCCACGCGACGCAGAAGCCGGTGAGCAATCTGCTCGGCTATCCCGGCGCGATCTTTGCCGACCTGTCGATGCAGCTGCTCGGCATCGCCGCGGTTCTGCTGCTGCTGCCGGAGATGCTGCTCGGCTTGCGCTTCCTCTCGCACCAACTGCTCGGCGAGAAATGGCGCAGCCTGTTCTGGATTCTCGCCACCATCCTGGCCGCCGGCGCCGTCTCGACGCTGCCGCGCACCGGCAGCTGGCCACTGCCGACCGGGCTTGGCGGCGTGGTCGGTGATGCCGTGCTGGCGCTGCCAGCCGCGTTCCTCGGCGGCCGGCTTGGCGGCATCGCGCTCATCGGCATCGGTGTGCTGCTCGCCGTCGCCAGCGCGCTGACCATGGTGCTCGCCGCTGGCTGGCAATGGCCGCACGCGGCCGAAAAGAAAACCGTGATGCGCGAGGCCGCGGTGGCTGAGGACCACGAAGAAGACGAGCAGGAGGAGGGCGAGCGCGACCGCGCCTCGGCTTCGCTTGGCTTGCTCGTCCATGCGCTGCTGAGTTGGAAGTCCCGCCTTGGCCGGTTGCTGCGCGGAACTCCGCGGCTGCGGCTACCCAGCGCGACACACGGAAGCGGACGCCAGGAACCGCGCTTTGACGGTTACGCCCGGGCTCCCACGCCGGTTGTACCGGCATTGGCCGAGGAAGAGGTCGAAACTCCAGAGACAAACACGGCGCCGCGCCGCCGCGCCACGCCGCGCGCGCCCGCGCCCGCGCGCCGTTCTGCCAGCGGCTATGTGTTGCCGTCGCTCAATCTGCTGGCCGCCCAGCGCGTGTCCGAGCGCACCACGCTGTCGAAGGACCTAATCGATGCCAATGCGGCGGCGCTCGAGAGCGTGCTCGCCGATTTCGGCGTGCGCGGCGAAATCATCAATGCCCGGCCTGGTCCGGTGGTGACGTTGTACGAGCTGGAGCCGGCGCCCGGCATCAAGTCCTCGCGCGTCATTGGCCTTGCCGACGACATCGCTCGCTCCATGAGCGCGGTGTCGGCCCGTGTTGCTGTGGTGTCCGGCCGTAACGCTATCGGCATTGAATTGCCCAACCCCACGCGCGAGAAGGTCTATCTGCGCGAACTGCTGGCAGCCAAGGATTACAACGAGAGCGCCGCCAAGCTGCCGCTCTGCCTCGGCAAGACCATCGGCGGCGAGTCGGTCATCGTCGATCTCGCGCGCATGCCGCATCTCTTGATCGCCGGCACCACCGGCTCCGGCAAGTCGGTCGCCATCAACACCATGATCTTGTCGCTGGTCTACCGCCTCCGCCCCGAGCAGTGCCGGCTGATCATGGTGGACCCTAAGATGCTCGAACTGTCGGTGTATGACGGGATCCCACATCTGCTCACGCCCGTGGTCACCGATCCGAAGAAGGCGGTGGTCGCGCTCAAATGGGCGGTGCGCGAGATGGAAGGCCGCTACAAGAAAATGTCCAAGCTCGGCGTGCGCAATATCGACGGCTACAACGCGCGGCTCGGCGAAGCCAAGGCAAAAGGCGAGAACCTCACCCGCACCGTGCACACCGGCTACGACAAGGAGACGGGCGAGGCGATCTACGAGAAGGAGGAGCTCGACCTCGATCCGCTGCCTTACCTGGTGGTGATCGTCGACGAGATGGCCGACTTGATGATGGTGGCGGGCAAGGACATCGAAGGCGCCATCCAGCGCCTGGCGCAGATGGCGCGCGCCGCCGGAATCCACGTCATCCTGGCGACGCAGCGCCCCTCGGTCGATGTGATCACCGGCACTATCAAGGCGAATTTCCCGACCCGCATCTCATTCCAGGTCACCTCGAAGATCGACAGCCGCACCATCCTGGGCGAGCAAGGTGCCGAGCAGCTGCTTGGCCAGGGCGACATGCTCTACATGGCGGGCGGCGGCCGTATCAGCCGCGTGCACGGGCCGTTTGTCTCTGACGACGAGGTGGAGAAGGTGGTGCGCCACCTCAAGTCACAAGGCCAGCCGGATTATCTGGAGGAAGTCACCGCCAGCGAGGAGGAGGAGGAAGGGGAGGACGGTGCGGTGTTCGATGCAACCGCCATGGGGCTCGCCGACGGGGCCGACCTCTACCAGCAAGCCGTCGCCGTGGTGAAGCGCGACCGCAAGGCCTCCACCTCTTACATCCAGCGGCGTCTGCAGATCGGCTATAACCGCGCCGCGACGCTGATGGAGCGCATGGAGCAGGAAGGCATCGTCGGCCAAGCTAACCATGCCGGCAAACGCGAGATTCTGGTGCCCGAGGAGCCGGAGGATCGCTATTGAGGGATCGCGACCGGGCCCGAATCAGCGCATGATCGGCGTCGCGAAATCGCCACAGCCGCTGCCTATTAGCGGCCGGGCATCCACAAGCGGAGATAGCGATGGCGGGACAAAGAGCGCGAAACGGCCATCGGCTGACGCTTGCGGTGTTCCTGGCCTGCTTGGTTACCGCGCCGGCGCTGGCTGAAAATGCGTCGCGCCCGGCCGGCGAGCCGGCCGTGACCGGAACCGTTGCCCCGCGCGCGAGCGATCCTACGCTCGGCCCCCGCGCACAAGCCTCGCAGGCTCAAGCGCCGACGCCGATATTCAATCCATTCGCCGCATTACTGGGCAAGCCGGCCTCGACCGCCAAGCTCAATCCCGAGCAGCAGGCGATCATCAATAAGGTCAACAAATACCTGACCACCACGCAAACGCTGGAAGGCAATTTCGTCCAGATCGGACCCGACGGTAAACGCACTCAGGGTGAGTTCTACATCCAGAAGCCGGGCCGCGTGCGCTTCGAGTACGATCCGCCCACCCCGATCGACATTATCGCCGACGGCCAGTCGGTGGTGGTGCGCGACCGCAATCTCGCTACCCAGGATCTGTATCCGCTGTCGCAGACCCCGTTGCGCTTCTTGCTCGCCGACCACGTCAATCTGCAGAAAGATACCAATTTGGTCGCGGTCTACGCCGATGACGTGTTCATCACCGTGGTGGTCGAGGAGAAGAACGCCATTGTCGGCAACAGCCGGCTGATGATCATGTTCAGCGCTAAGGACATGCAGCTCAAGCAGTGGACGGTCACCGACCCGCAGGGCTACGACACGACCGTCGCGGTGTATAATCTCGACACCACCAAGAAGCCCGATCCCAGCCTGTTCACGATCGACTACACGCGCTACCCAAACGAGGTACATTAGCGCGCGGTCATTGTCGGCGATTTTGCTGGCCGTGGGCGGCTTTCCCGGTCATTTTGCTTGGGTCCGCACAAGCTTTGCTCGCATGAGCGGAATGCGCGGGACAAGCTCCTGCATGACCGTGACAGAAGTCCGGGCAAGTATTAGTTAGCTGAGATGCCCCTCACCATCACCACCTGGAACATCAATTCCGTCCGTCTGCGCATTGATCTAGTCGCCAAGTTTCTCAAGCGCGCGCGGCCGCACGTTCTCTGCCTGCAAGAAACGAAATGCCCGGACGACGCCTTTCCGCGCAAGCGCTTCAAGCGGCTCGGCTACGAGTATTCCGCGCTCAACGGCCAGAAGGGCTATCACGGCGTCGCCGTGCTCTCGCGGCTGCCGTTTGACAGTGTCGACATCCAGAGCTTCTGCGGCAAGACCGACTGTCGCCATGTCGCGGTGGTATTAGGGGAGCGCGCGGGGTTACGCGATGCCATCACCCTGCATAATTTCTACGTGCCGGCCGGCGGCGACGAACCCGACCCCGAGATCAATCGGAAGTTCCGGCACAAGCTCGATTTCCTCGACGAGATGCGCGCGCATGCCGGCTTGCGCCCGGAAAAATCGCAGCAGGCCATCCTGGTCGGCGACCTCAACGTGGCGCCGCTCGAGCACGATGTATGGAGCCACAAGCAGATGATCCGCGTGGTCTCGCATACGCCGATCGAATGCGAGAAGCTCGTGGCCGCGCGCGCGGCCGGAAACTGGATCGACTCCATGCGCGTGCTAACGCCCGAACCGGAAAAGCTCTACACCTGGTGGAGCTACCGCGCGCTCGACTGGCGGGCCGCCGACCGCGGGCGCAGGCTCGATCATATCTGGGCGTCCGACGCGCTCGCCGACCGTGTCTCAGCAATTGATATCGGCAAGAACTATCGCGGCGCGGCGCGGCCGTCGGATCATGTGCCGGTCACGGCCACGCTGGAACTGTGAGCGGCGTCACGGCGGCGCATTCTTCTCCAGCGCCGCCTTCACCTTGGCGAGTTCGCGGGTCGAGCCCTCCAGTCGCCGCGCCATGATGTCGCGCAGATTGCGGGCGTCGACCGGATAGCCTTCCAGTGTTTTGAGAAACAGGCTGCGCGACAGCCGCGCCACCACCGTCGGCTCTTTGGCGATCGCGGTGGCCGGGCAGGGCATTTCCGTGATCAGCGCCAGCTCGTTCACCAGCGCGCCGGCGCCGATGGTGTATTGCTTGCCCTCGGCAAACGTGCCGGGCTCCATCAAAAGCGTTCCCTGCTGCACCAGATAGGCGCCGTCGGCGAGCTCGCCGGAATAAAACAGCACCGCGCCGGTCTGCAGCCGGCGCGCCTCTGCGCCGATCGCCAGCACGCGCAGCGCCTGCTTGCCGAGGGCCGCCAGAATCGGCACCCGCTCGAAAAAGGCAATGTCGTCGTCGAGTGCCATGTCAGGTTTCAGCCTCGCCCCGGAATGACGGAAAAAATTTCCTTTACGGCACGAGCTTGTAGCCGCCGGCTTCCGTCACCAGGATCTGTGGCGCCGCGGCGTCTTTCTCCACCTTCTGCCGCAGCCGATAGATGTGGGTTTCCAGCGTGTGGGTGGTGACGCCCGAATTGTAGCCCCAGACTTCTTGCAACAGCGTCTCGCGCGACACCGGCTTTTGCCCGGCACGATAGAGATAGCGCAGGATCGCGGTTTCCTTTTCGGTCAACCGCACCTTGGTGCCTTTCGGTGTGAGCAGGAGCTTCGATGAGGGACGGAAAGTATAAGGGCCGATATTGAACACCGCGTCTTCGCTCGCCTCGTGCTGGCGCAACTGCGCGCGAATACGCGCGAGCAGCACGGCAAAGCGGAACGGCTTTGTGACATAGTCGTTGGCGCCCGATTCCAGGCCCAGGATGGTGTCGCTGTCGGTATCGTGGCCGGTGAGCATGATGACCGGCGCCTTGAAGCCATTCTTACGCAAGATGCGCACCGCCTCGCGCCCGTCCACGTCGGGCAGCCCGACATCCATGATGACCAGATCGATCTGGCCGTTCTTGGCCGCCTGCACGCCCTTGGTGGCGCTATCGACCGCAATGGCGTCGAATTCCTCGTGCAGCGCCAGTTGCTCGACCAGCGCCTCGCGCAGCTCGGTATCGTCGTCGACGATCAGGATCGTGCGTTTATTGGGCATCGATTCAAAGCACCCTGTGGGCGCCTTCCGCACCCGGCCGTCTGTCGCCGCATAATCCCTCGCAAAAACCGGGGTTCCTCTCCCGGGTGAAGCCCGGATAGGGCTTTCTCGGAATCATGCACAAGTCGCGCAATAGAGCATTAAGGGCTAAAAGAGCAAGCGTGAACTGGTATTTAGGCCTTGATCGGTACCGTCGAACATGGCGCGGGGCAGGCGCGAAACCTCTTTGCTGTGGCTGACGGTCCGGCGAAAGGCCGGTGAGCCGGCTCGCGGCTGGCTCGTGGCCGGGCCGCTCGCTCTGCCAGTGGCACTCGGCCGTGCCGGCATCAAGGCCAACAAGCGGGAGGGCGATGGAGCCACCCCGCGCGGGGTTTTCCGGCTCAAGCGGCTGTGGTGGCGCGCCGACCGCCACCCGCGCCCAGCGACTCTGTTGCCCGTGCAACGAATTGGCCCCGAAGACGGCTGGTGCGAGGACCCAAAAGATCGCCGCTATAACCGACCGGTCAAGCGATCGGCGCAATCAAACGCCGACCGCCTCATGCGTGGCGATCAGCTCTACGACCTCATCGTCGAGATCGATCATAACACACGGCCGCGGGTCGCTGGACGCGGCAGCGCCGTGTTCATTCACGTCGCGCGGCCAGGTTTTGCTCCGACCGCCGGCTGCATTGCGCTTAAGCTTGCCTCGCTGCGCCGCCTGTTGGGGCGCGTCGGGCCGTACACGCGCATCATAGTTAACTGAGTATTATCAAGGTTTTGCAATACCATTACCTTTGCTTAGGCATAGCGGAGGCCCGCAATGGACCATTAAGGAATCGGGCAATTTATCATGATAAAAAATTTATAGTCCGCATTGTTGACAACAACCGAGACGCTCAAAAGCGGGGCCATAATGGATACATCGTTCGTGCGTGATGCCCGCTCGCCAATAACGAACGCACCCGATTTGCACGGACGCGTGGTCGCCGTCACCGGCTCACAAGCCACCGTCGAGCTCGACCCGCAAGCCGCTTCAGAAGAGAAGGCGACGGTCGGGAAATTCATGGGGCTGATGACCGACACCACCCTGATCGTCGGCATGATCACCGAGGTCGCCGTGCAGGCAGCGTCATTGTTGGTGGCCGGACAAGCTCCGGGCTCGGCGGCGCAATCGTCTCGCAAGCTCGCCCGGCTCGATCTGCTCGGCGAAGTTCGCACCGCCGCGCAGGGATCGGCGCGTTTCCAGCGCGGCGTTACCGAATATCCTTCCATCGGCGACGGCGCCAAGCTGCTGGGGGACCGCGAATTGCGCGCGGTCTATGGCGCAGCTGACTCCGATCATGCTCATATCGGCGACCTGCAACAGAATTCGAAGATCGGCGTACATATCGATATTGACAACCTGGTAAGTCGGCATTTCGCGATCCTGGGCGCCACCGGCGTCGGCAAGTCGAGCGGCGTCGCCATCATCCTGCAGCAGATTCTCGACACGCGGCCGAACCTGCGCGTCTTCCTGGTCGATCCGCACAACGAATACAGCCGCTGCTTCGGCGACAAGGCGCAGGTGCTCACCCCACGCAATCTGCGGTTGCCCTTCTGGCTGTTCAATTTCGAGGAGACGATCGACGCTTTCTTTGGCGGCCGTCCCGGCGTCGACGAGGAAGTCGAGATTCTGGCGGACGTCATTCCGGTCGCGAAAGCGGTCTACCTGCAATACCGCGCCAGCAATGACCGCCTGCTCAGGCGGCGCGATCCGCGCGACACTGGATTTACCGCCGACACGCCGGTGCCTTACCGCATCGAGGACCTCATCGACCTGCTCGACGAGCGCATGGGCAAGCTGGAGAACCGCTCCTCGCGCATGGTCTATCACAAGCTGATGGGGCGGATTCAGACCTTCCGCAATCATCCGCGCTACGCCTTCATGTTCGAAAACGCGAACATCGGCGGCGACACCATGGCGGAGATCTTAAGCCACCTGTTCCGGCTACCGCCGGAAGGCAAGCCGATGACCATCATGCAGCTCGCCGGTTTCCCGGCCGAGGTGGTGGATTCGGTGGTGTCGGTGCTCTGCCGCATGGCCTTCGATTTTGGGCTTTGGAGCGAAGGTGTCGCGCCGCTCTTGTTCGTGTGCGAGGAAGCCCACCGTTACGCGCCTGCCGACAAGCGAATCGGCTTCGGCCCGACCCGCCGCGCGCTTTCACGCATCGCCAAGGAAGGCCGCAAATATGGCGTGTTCCTCGGCCTGGTGACGCAGCGGCCAGCGGAGATCGACCCGACCATCATTTCCCAGTGCAGCACACTGTTCGTAATGCGGCTGTCGAACGACCGCGACCAGTCGCTCATCCGCTCGGCGGTTTCCGACGCAGCCTCCAATCTTCTGTCATTCATACCCTCGCTCGGCACCCGCGAAGTATTCACGTTCGGCTCCGGAGTGGCGATGCCAACCCGAATCCGTTTCAAGGAAATTCCGGAGAGCATGCGGCCGAACAGCGAGGCGGCTGGCAACACTCGCTCGGATGTCGGCACCAATATGAGCCGCGACCTGCTCTCCAGCGTCGTCGAGCGCTGGCGCAGCGCCAGCATGAGCCACCGTCTGGGCGACGACGACATGGCGGAATATGCTTCCTCGTTTGAAGCCCCTGCCCTGCAGCCGCCGCAGCCGCCACCGCCTCAGCCGAGTCAATTCCGCTCCAGCCTGCTCAAAAAACCGCTCGACGCCGCCACCTTCGGCACTCAATCGTCCGGCTTGCGCCCATCGAACGCATCTGGTGCGCCGAACCATCCGCCAAAATATCGCTAGCGGGCCGCTGTGTTAGGTTGAAGCCTTGCCGCGAATGCGGCGCACTTCCTCGAAGTGAGCGAGTTCCAGCGGTTATCCGGAGTTCGAGCGTACCGTTGGCGAACCGAAGCGCCTATTTCCTGCCCACCAGATCGACCAGCGCCGACAGGCCGCCGTGCCCGACGCCCTCGGCAATGAAGCTGTCGCGCTCGTGGATCGCGAGCGAAGCAAAATCGCCGAAGGCCTGCTCCAGCAATTCGCGGGTGTAGAGGTTTTCCGCGCGTGGAGGGCCGCCGGTCTTGTATTCGAGCTGCTTTAGGCCGTAGCCCTCGAGCAGTAGCAGCCCGCCCGGCTTCAATGCGCGCTTGATGCCGGCAAAGATCTTCTCCCGCTCGCAGGAAGCGCTGAACTGAATGAAAATAGCTGCAACTACGTCGAAGGCGGCTTCCGGCCAGTGCCATGTCCGCAGGTCGGCCCGCTCGACGCGCAGATTGACGCGCCGTTGGGCGGCAAGACGGCGGGCCTTGGCTTGCGCGAGCGGCGAGAAATCGACCGACACGACGTCGAGCCCCTGCTCGGCCAGGAACACGCCGTTGCGACCCTCGCCGTCGGCGACGGCGAGTGCGCGCTCGCTTTTGCGCAGCAGATGCGCCTTGCTCCTGAGAAATTCGTTGGGCGCGGTGCCGAAAAGATAGCCGGGCGCCGCAAAGCGCGCCTGCCAGTGGTCGAATTCGCTTTGGTTCATTTCCGCGACTGTGGCCGCTCCCCAAAAATCGCGCTTCCCACCCGCACATGGGTGGCGCCGAGCACAATGGCAATGGTGAAGTCTGCGCTCATGCCCATGGACAGGAGCTGCAACCCGTTGCGGTGCGCGATCTTGGCGGTCAGCGCGAAATGCGGGGCCGGCGCCTCAGCGAAGGGCGGAATGCACATCAGCCCTGAAATGGTCAGGCCGTAGGTTTCGCCGCACTTTCGCAGAAAATCGTCGGCGTCCTGCGGCAAAACGCCGGCCTTCTGCGGCTCGGCGCCTGTATTGATCTCGACGAACAGCAGCGGTTGCCGACCCTGCTTGGCGATCTCTTTGGCCAATGCTTCGCACAGGCTCGGCCGATCGACCGAATGAATGGCATCGAACATGGCCACCGCTTCCTTGGCCTTGTTGGATTGCAGGGGACCGATCAGGTGGAGCGACAGGCCGGCATGTTTGGCCAGCAACGGTGGCCATTTGGCCTTCGCCTCCTGCACGCGATTTTCCCCGAATACGCGCTGGCCGGCGGCGATAACCGGTTCGATCGCTTCCGGACCGAAGGTTTTCGATACCGCGACCAGTGTGACCGAGGGTGGATCGCGCCCGGCATCGCGGCAGGCGCGCGCGATCTCGGCGCGCACGCGGGCAAGGCCGACGCTGCGATCGACGTCTACGGTCATGGCAGCGGCCATAGCGCAGCTGCGCGCTTGGCCGCAATCCGGCACTCCCCGCTAACGAGCGCGCGCTGCAGCTCCAAGCCGGCAGTCGCCGCGCTGTTAGCAGGGAAAACCGCTATTTACAACTCCAGGTTGCACAGATGCGGCATTCGCAGCGGTGTCCTGCTGCGCACGGGTATTTTCAAGCACAAACAGCCGGATGCTGGAGGAGAGGTTGCCGTGATCGCGCTGTCCGTTGATGTGACCGATGATGTCCGCCAAGGTCATATTCCGGTTGCGAGCAATCTCCTTCAGGCTGCCCCAGAACGCGTCTTCGAGACTGACGCTGGTGCTGCGGCCGGCGACTACGATCGAGCGCTTGATCACGCCGGACGGCAAATGCCGTGCCGACTTCTGGCGCGGATACGGATTAAATGACCCCATTTTGTCCTCCATCGAGCCCCTCGAGCAGGACTCACTCCGCAGCATAAAATTTTCGAAAAAAGCCGGATCGAAAACTGGGATTTATGACGGTGTGAAAAGAGGCCCGCCTCTTCGTAACCGAAGGGATGCCGATGCAGCTGCCGTCAAATCTCAATCAATTGCTTGACCAGTGCGAGAGCGACCGCCTGTGTCTTGTTGACGGCGCCCAGCTTGCGCATCGCGATCTGCGTATGCTCATCCACAGTTCTTTTCGCGATATTGAGGATTCTCCCGATCTCCCAGGACGATTTGCCCTGCGCCGCCCAGGCCAGAACCTCACGCTCGCGGGCGGTCAACACCGGCTCATTTTCATTCTGTCGCCGGTAGAGCGCATGCGCCTTGCTCGCGGCAAACAATGCAACCAGGTGAAGCGATTGCATCGCATCGTCATCCAGTTCGGGGCTTTCGCCGCTCAGCCAAACGCAGCCGGGAATATGAGCCGGCCGCCCGACCGGAACGATTGCTCCCTGGCCCATACCGTAGCTGCGCAGGGCTTGCATGAACCGCTCATGCTCCCGCGCATGCGCCGGGTGATAAGGTGCCTCATTAAATCGGAACGGCTCGCGCGCAGTTCTGGCGCGGGCCGCGATGTGGTCGAAGAGATAGAAGCGCTCGTGGATGTAACAGTCGCGAAACCCTTCCGGCGCGCTTTCCGTGACGACAACCGGATCCGCGCCGTCTTCGGCCGGCGGCAGGTAATTGATGCCGAGCGCGGCAAAGCCCAGTTTTGCCATGGCACCGGCAAAGACAGCGCCAACGTCGGGTAAAGATGTTACCTTTGCAATTGCGTCGATCGTGTCGAACGCGAATACCCGCTTACCATCAATTGTCATGAGCCATTTTCCGACGAATCCGCAGCATGACCAGTAAAATACTACTTAAACGAAAAAGAGTTCCGAGACTTTCGTCGAGTCTGTGCGTCAATAGAGCACATGCGGCAGCCAGAGCGCGATTTGCGGAAAAGCCAGCAGCAACGCAACCAGGATGGCATTCGCGATCAGGAACATGGCGCTGCCGGCGTACATCTTGCCGAGCTTGGCATCGGGCAATTGCGACTGCAGTACGAACAGATTGATGCCCATGGGCGGATGGATCAGCCCAGCCTCGATCAACACCACCAAGAGCACACCGAACCAGATCAGGTCGTAGCCGAGGCTCTGCGTCAGCGGAGCGAATACCGGCACGGTGACGATGATCATGGTCAGCGACTCAAGAAAACTGCCGAGCGCAATATAGAACAGCACGATCACGATCATCACGCTGACCGGCGGCAGGTTCAGCGAGACCACCCAGGCCGCCAGCCCGGTGGCGATCTGCGTCTGCACCACGAAATAGCTGAACATGATGGCGCCGAGCAGAATGAAGAACAGCATGGCCGTGGTGCGGCTCGCCTCGACCAGCGCCTCGATCAGCTTGGGCACGGTCAGTTGCCGGCCGAAGGCCGCGATCAGAATGGTGACGAAGGTGCCGACCGCGGCCGCCTCGGTCGGGCTGAACCAGCCGGCGTAAATGCCGCCAACCGAGAGCAGGAAAATGAACAGCAGCTTCCACATGCCGACCGAGGCGCTAAGCCGCTTGCGCCACGACAGACGCGGGCTGACCGGCGCCCAATGCGGCGCCAGCCAGGTTGCGGTCTTGATGACGGCGATCTGCAGGGTGGCGAGCAACACGCCTGGGATGAAACCGGCAGCGAACAGCTGCGGGATCGACTGCACCGCCGTCAACCCATAAAAAATGAGCATCACCGAGGGCGGAATGAGAATGCCGAGCGTGCCGCCCGCCACCACCGAACCGAGCGCCAGCCGCTCGTCATAGCCGGCGCGCCGCATTTCCGGGATCGCCACATGGCTCATGGTCGCGACCATGGCGACCGAGGAGCCGGAGACCGCGCCGAGCGCCGCGCAGGCGCCGACGGTCGCCGTGGCGAGCGTGCCGCGCCGGCCGCTGAACATGACGTTGATCGAGCGGAACAGGTCGCGCGCCATGCCGGATTGAGCGGCGATCACGCCCATCAGCACGAACAGCGGCACCACCGACAGATCGTAAGCCGAGGCGAAGGTGAGCGGCACACGGCCAAGCACCAACAGCGACTGCCGCCAGCCGTTGAGCGCCGCATAGCCGACCGCGCCGACCACGCCGAGCGCGATGGCGACGGGGACGCGCAGAAAGATCATCGCGATCATTACCGCAAAGCCGATGATGCCGACGGTATGCGGATTCATGGCCGGTCCCGCGTACCCAGCAGGCTCGTAAAGCTCGCGATCAAAAGCAGCGCCGCCGGCAGCAGCGCGAGAAAGATGCCCAGCAGCATCAGAGACCAATGCACGCCCATGGGAATGGCGAGATCGGACGAGACCTCATGGAAGTGCGCCGAATCGAGCGCCGGCGGAACCATGTGCCAAAGCAGCACCGCCAGGAATACGAATGCGAGCAGATTGGCAATCGCCTTCAAAATGTCGACCGCGCGGCGCCCGAGCAGATGGTCGACGAAATCGATGACGATATTCTCGCCGCGCAGAAACACGTCCGGAATGCTCAGGAAAACCGAGCCGACCAGGAACAGCTGCACGAGATCATAGGCGCCGGTGATCGGCTGATTAAGAAGCGCGCGCAGGCTCACATCGGCGACGGTGATCAGCATCATCGCCGCAAGAAACAACGCTGCGCCGTAACCGGCGCAGCGCGTCATCAGCGCCAGCAGGCGCTGCACCATTCAGGTCTTCCAGAACGAGAATGACGTCTTGGCGTATTTATCGGCCGCCGCTTTCATGGCAGCGTGCACCTTGCTCGCCGGTTGGCCCTTCTTGTCGAGGTCGGCGAGCACCCGCGCGGTGTCTTCGGCGCCGATCTTCTTGAACAGGGCGTCCTGCTCCTTCGACAGCTCAATCGGCGTATCGCCGTTTTCGATCAGATATTTGCGGCCCGGGGCGTCGGCCGAATCCCACAGCTTGCCGACCTCGGCAATGCGCGGGCGGGTGGTCTCCTCGATCAGCTTCTGCAGGTCGGGCGGCAGCTTGGCAAAGGAGACCGGATTCATCACCACGCCGAAGCTGCTGACATAGGCGTATAGCTCGGTGGTGTATTTGACGAGGCCGCCCAGGCGGAACGCGGTGTGGGCGCCGCCGTAATCGGTGAAGACGCCGTCGACCGTGCCCTTCTGCAGCGCGTCGGCGATGCCGCTCGGCGGAATGCCGACGGGCGTGGCGCCGAGCGCGGCGATGAAGCTCTTGATGGTGACCGAGGCGAAGCGGACACGCATGCCCTTCATGTCCGAGACTTTGTGCACCGGCGTCTTCGCGGTGAGCAGGATGCCGGGCTGGGTGGTCAGCAGATAGAGGATCTTGAGGCCTTGATATTCCGGCGCGATCAGCTTGAGCACCTCGGGATCGTTGAGCGTCTTGGTGCCGATCTCGGCGCTGCCGACCATATAAGGAAGCTGAATGATCTCGGTGAGCGGGAAGCGGCCGGGCGTCGCGCCCGTCAGATACCAGGTGATGTCGGCGACGCCGGTGCGCGCATAGTCGACATAGTTCTGCACCGGCCCCATGGTGTTGGCCGGGAAGATCGTGATGTTGAGCTTGCCGCCGGAGGTCTTCTTCAGCTCGTCGACCCAGTTTTGCAGGTACACGGAGAAGATGTGCTTGGGCGAGATGAAGTGGCCGAGCTTGAGATTGTAGACAGTGTCGCTGCGCGCAACGCTGGGAGCGGCGACAGTGGACGCGGTGGCGAGCAGGGACGCGGTGAATTGACGCCTATTCATTGCATTTCCCCCCTTTGGGCTGCCGGCTCTTCGAGCCGTTTTCGTTGTCATTATTTTGCGCCCGAAACGCGTGCCTGACAACGAAAGATGACGTGCGCCGTTGCCCCTTGTCGCGGCGCAAGTTAATGGGGCTTGTGCCCACCGTGCGCATCGACGCCGGCCGGCGCGGTGTATTTCAGCCGGCGGATGGACGAAAGCTCGGCGCGCGGCACGCCGGTCACCGGGCCGCCTTTGATGGTCACCCGCTCCATGTAGCGCCGTTGCGGGTAATAGTCGTGCACCGCATAGTGCTGGGTCGAGCGGTTGTCCCACATGGCGATGGTGTGCGGGCGCCAGTGATGGCGGAACTGATATTCCGGCACGCAGGCCTGGCGAAACAAGAGATCGAGCAGGGCGCGGCTTTCATTCTCTTCCATGCCGTTGATGCCGACGGTGAACTGCGGATTGACGAACAGCACCTTCCTTCCCGACACCGGATGGATGCGCACCACCGGATGCAGCACCGGCGGATACATCAATTCGAATTGCTGCAGCTTTTTGCGCTCCTCCTCCGATTTGCCGAACAGCGGGCGAAACGGCTTCATGTCGTGGATGCCTTCGAGCCCCGAGATGAACTGCTGCATGCGGTCGCTCAGGCCTTCAAAGGCCGCAGTCATGCTCACATACATGGTATCGCCGCCGACCTGCGGCACGTCTTTGGCGATCAGAATGGTGGCCATCGGCGGCTCGGTGCGGAAGGTCTCGTCGGAATGCCACACGTCGGTGCCGAACGGCGGCGTCGTCTCGTCGTTGCGAAACTTGATCAGGTGGGGTGCATCCTTGCCCTCGTTGGGCGCGAACGGATGCACGGTGAGCTCGCCGAACCGGCGGCCGAAGTCGACCAGGTTGTCGGACGAGATGTCCTGATCGCGAAAGACGATGAGCTCGTGCTCGACCAGCGCGGCCTCGACCGCCTTGAATTGCGCCTCCGACAGCGGCTCGCGCAGGTCGACGCCGGTGATTTCGGCGCCGAGATGGACGCCGACCTTGGTCACGGTGACGCCGGCTGTTTCGGTGACGAGCGGCTTGCCTTTATTGAAGGCGAAGGGCTGATTCATGGGGCGCTTCTCCCTGGGGCTCGATAAGCCACATGGCGCCGATGATGACGGAGGTGCCGTAGCTCCGCAAGCCGTTGTGGAGGCGCCGAAGAAAGCGCTCGCCGCTGTGCAAAAAAATCGCTTCAGATGAACGGCCGCGGCGGATGCGCGGCCGCCTCGCCGCCGGCGAGCTCGGCGAGCTTGGCGCGATCTAGCATCTGAAAGTAGCGATCCTTCCAGCGCACCGCCTGGGTCGCCGACAGCCGCTTCAAGGTCTTGTTGGTGTGGACGAGCGACATGCCGAGCGTGTCCGCCATGTGCTGCTGCGTGAAGGGAAACTGGATGGTGCCGTTGCGGGTCATACCGACTTCTTCCGCCCGCGTGAACAGGTGCAGCAGCATATAGGCGGTACGCTCGAGCGCGGTGCGGCGGCCGAGGCTGACCAGAGACTCATCGCCGAAACGCTCCTCGCGCGCGCACAGCCAGGTGAGGTCGAAGGCGAGCGAGGGAAAACGGCTGTAGAGATCCAAAAGTTTCGAGCGCGGAAAGACGCACAACGTCAGCTCGGTGAGCGCCTCCACCGAATGCTCCATCTCACCCATCAGCGAGCCCTGCAAGCCGATCAGGTCCGCCGGCAGCGCGTAATTGAGGATTTGCCGGCGCCCGTCATCGAGCATCTTGTAGCGGAAGGCCCAGCCCTGCAGCACGGTGTAAAGATGCTCGCTGCCGGCGCCTTGGCGCAAGAAGCTCACACCGCTTTCCACGCGCATCTCGTCGATTTTGAACTGCTTCACAAACGCCAGTTCGTCGCTGTTGAATGCGCGCAGCGCCTTGCAGTGCGGAAGCGGACAATGCTCGCACGGTGTGTAATGGCCATTGGCGCGTATTTGCCCAATAATCATTGCCAACCCCACAATGATAAAAATGCAAATCGTGTGTCTTTTTTAAATGCCGCAAGACTCAATTCGTAGCACAAGAAAAAGTTCCATCGTGGAAACCTATTCGCGCAGCGGCGCAATGGCCGAATCAAACTATCCGCCGATCGACGACGGCGCGCAAAATTCCGAGCGCCCGCTTGCCGGTTTGCGCTGCCTCGTGCTCGACGACGAATTTCTGATCGCGCTCGACATTCAGAACATTCTGGAAGCTGCCGGCGCGGCGGCGGTGATCTGCGTCGGCAGCGTAGACGCCGCACTCTCGGCCCTGCAAAGCGAGCCGGCTTTCGCTGTCGCGGTACTCGACATCTGGTTGAGTCCGCAACGGCAAACCAGCGACGCCGTGGCGGCCGCGTTGATGCGCGCGCGAACGCCGTTCGTCTTTCTTACCGGCGTTGAGGAAGACGATTTGCAGGCCCGGCAATTTCCGGGTGTGCCGGTGGTGGAGAAGCCCTATCAAGCGCCGCTCTTGATCGCCGCCATCCTGCAGGCGCTCCGCTCGCGCTGAGTGCCGCCTGACGCTTTGTCAGCCATCGTAAGCCGGTTCGCGCCTTACGCGGCGCCGCATCCTGATGACCGCTTTCGCGCGCCGATATGCTTAACGCATTCCAAAGAATCGAGCTCGCTAAAATTTTAGCGACCGAACGCAAGCGTTCTTAAGTCGAGTGGTATTACAAAGGGGCATTCGGGGATTGCAGCGGCCATGGGAAGCCAACTGTCGCGGGTAGAGCCTGCCGCCGTCCGGCCCAAGCGCATGCTCAGCATCCGTGCGCGGCTGATGATTCTCGCTATCATCGCCGTCGTGCCGATCGTGCTTGAGCGGATTCACGACGAACAATTCGACCGCCGCGAGCGCATCGAAGCCGTCCACACCGAAGTGCTCGGCCTCGCGCGGCGCGCGGCGTCTTTGCAAAACGACGTGATCGTGTCGACGCGCACGCTGCTGCAGGTTCTCGCCGGCTCGCGCGTGGTGTCGGCGCCGTCCGATCCGGCCTGCGATCAAATGCTCAAAGGCATCGCCGAGCCGGACCGCTGGATCCGCGCCTTGTCGGTGGCGAACCTGGAAGGGCGCATCGTCTGCTCGAGCAACGCGGTCGCGCTCGGCCTCGACATCAGCAAGCGCGCGCACTTCATCAACACGCTGAAGAGCGGAAAATTCACCGTCAGCAATTATTTCATGGGAACGCGCGACGTAAGCCCGCTCGTCATCGCGGCCTATCCGCAGCACGACAGCAGCGGTAAAATCCAGTCGGTTCTGATCGCCACGCTCGATCTCAACTGGCTCGGCCAGATTGCCGGCGCGCTGTCGACGCGGCCTGGATCGATCACGCTGGTCGTCGACGGCAAGGGCACCGTGTTGGCGCACGAGCCCAATCCGAAGAATTGGATCGGCCGCCAGCTCGCCGATCATCCGTTGATACAGCAGATGTTGACCCGCAAAGAGGGCATCACCGAAGCCTCGCTCGACGGCAGCCGGCATATTTTCGGCTTCCTCGAATTGCCCACCACCAGCGCGCACGTGGCATTCGGGCTTGACGAGAACGAGGTCCTCAGCCGCGTGAATTCGGTGATGTGGATTGCCTTCGGTGAGCTCGGTATCGTCACTTGCTTGGTGCTATTGAGCATCTGGTTCGGCGCCGAAAGCCTGCTGGTGCGCCCGATCCGCTCGCTGGTCGAAACGGCCGGCCGCATCGGCCGCGGCGAGGACAAGACGCATGCGTCCAAGCTTTCCTGGGCCTCGGAGTTCATGCCGCTGGCGGTCGCGCTCGACGAAATGACCGACAAGCTCAATGCGCGCGAGCAGGAGCTGCATGACATCAACAATCAGCTGCGCGAGTTGGCGCAGCTCGATTCATTGACCGGCTTGGCCAACCGCCGCGCCTTCAACGCCCAGCTGCTGACCGAATGGAAAGTGGCGCTCAAACACGGCTGCTCCATTTCGGTCCTGATGATCGACGTCGACCACTTCAAGGCGTTCAACGACCGCTACGGCCACGTGCAGGGCGACCGCTGCCTGCGCAAGGTCGGCGAGGTGCTCAAGAGGCGGGCCCGAGCGCTCACAGACAATGTCGCCGCAGAGTGCGGCGCCGGAAACCGCTTTGTGCTCGAGAAACCGGCGGCGCTCGGCCGTGATAGCCAACTCGCCGCGCGGTACGGCGGCGAGGAGTTCGCGGTGCTGCTGCCGGGTGCCGACCTCGACGACGCGGCGCGGATTGCCGAGGAGTTGCGCTACGAGGTGGAAGAGCTGCTGATCGCCCACACCGCGGCGCCGCTCGGCTTTGTATCGATCAGCGTCGGCGTTGCCTCGGTGGTGCCAGACGAGAGCAGCAGTCCCCAGGATCTGACCGAGGCGGCCGACATCCGCCTCTATGAGGCCAAGCAGCGTGGCCGCAACAAAGTGGTCGCCTGCTCGGAGGTGACGCTGCTGCGTGCCACCGCCTAGGCCGGCCTTGCCTCAGGCGGCGGTCTGCCACTCCAGCATTACCTGGCGCGCCGGCTTGTTGAGGTGGACAACCTTTTCGTCCACGCTCCGCACGAAATGCACCGGAATGACATGGTGCTGCCCGCCCGACTGCGGATCGCCCTTGGTTAGCACGATCTTGTCGGCGCCTTTGGTGCAATCGACGGTTCCCACGTGCTTGCCGTCGGAACCGAGCACCTCCATGTGTTCCCTGATGTCTTGAACTTTGATGGTCATGCCGCGCCTCCTTTGCCCGCCTAACCCGTACGGGCTGTGGCGGGTTCCGACGGGATCTCGGGCGCTGCGTTTCGCTTTAAGTCGCGCTTACTTGCGATTTTTAATCGTGCACCTTCCCTAACGCGGTATCATTCTACTCCTTTCCAGAACTCCGCATCCCCCATAAGGTTCGTGCGCCGCCTGAAGGCCAAGAGTGGGTCAAATGCGCGCCCGACGCGACGCCGCCATTCGTCTCCTGAAAATAATGATGGTGGCGTCGATCGCTATTCCGGTGGCGATCTTTTGCTATGCCAGCTGGGTCGCCTATCGCAACACCTTCGCGCATGCCGACGAACTCTTGTGGGCCAATCTCGGCGTCATGTCCGAGCACACCGCGCGCATTTTCCAGTCGGTCGACTTGACTTTCAGCAGCGTCGACGCGCTCGCCGGCGATTTTTCCGACGAGCAAATCAAGGCCGCCGAGCCGATGCTGCACGCGCAACTGAGTAAGCTTGAGAAGGCGACTGGCGCGGTCGATGCGATCCTCATCGTGGCCAAGGACGGCCACACGCTGGTTTCCTCGGCGATCTCGCCGGTGCCGAGCACGGTCGGCGTCGCCGATCGCGACTATTTCCTGGCGCAAAAAGCGCGCGACGCCGGCACCTTTGTCGGCTCCGTCCTGCAGCCGCGCGTTCGCAAAGGCGCGTTCTTCGGCGTCAGCCGGCGGCGGGCGTCGCGCGACGGCGAGTTCGCCGGCATCGTCGCGGTACTGGTCACCCCGAAAGTCTTCCTCGATTTCTACACCAAGCTGGCGCACGACACCGGCGGCGGCGGTTACTCGCTGGCGCGCAGCGACGGCGCTATTCTCGCGCGCTATCCGGCGGCGCCGCATGGCATCACGCGCTTCGGCCCCAAGAGCGGGTTCATGCTCAACGTCGCGCGCCATCCGGAAGGCGCCGTCGTCACCACCAATAATTCGATCGAAGGAGTCGAGCGGCGCATCGCTTTCCGCAAGCTCGGCTATGACAGCCTCTATGTGTCGGACGGCTTCAACACTGATGTCATTTTGTCCGACTGGCTGCACACGATGACGCCGCACCTTTATTTCGGCGTGCCGGCGACGCTGTTTCTGTTCATTCTGGTGTTGCTGACGCTGCGGCGCACGCGCGAATTCTACGCCGAAGTCGGGCGGCGCGAGACCGCCGAGCAGGCGCTGCGCCAGGCGCAGAAGATGGAAGCGGTCGGCCAGTTGACCGGCGGCATCGCGCACGATTTCAATAATCTTCTCACCATCATCATCGGCAATCTCGGCATCGCCAAGCGTGGGGTGGTCGAAGCACGCTCCGAGCGCGCGCTCAACGACGCCCTGATCGGCGCCGAGCGGGCGGCCCAATTGACCCAGCGGCTGCTCGCCTTCTCCCGCCAGCAGCCGTTGAGCCCGCGTAGGGTCGACGTCAACAAGCTGATTCTCAGCATGTCCGATCTGCTCAGCCGCTCGCTCGGCGAGAACGTCGAATTGGAAACCATCAGCGGCGCCGGTCTGTGGACGATCGAGGCCGACATGCCGGAACTAGAGACGGCGCTGCTCAATCTCGTGCTCAATGCGCGCGACGCCATGCCGAACGGCGGCAAGCTCACCATCGAAACGAGCAACGCCTATCTAGACGAGGAATATTGCAAGCAGCACGCCGATCTAAAGCCCGGGCAATATGTGTTGATCGCGGTGTCGGACAGCGGCGCCGGTATGTCGCCCGAAACGCTCGAGCGCGCCTTTGAGCCATTCTTCACCACCAAGGAAACCGGCAAAGGCACCGGCTTGGGGCTAAGCCAAGTCTACGGCTTCATGAAACAGTCGGGCGGGCACGTGAAAATCTATAGCGAGCCGGGCGAGGGAACGACGGTCAAGCTCTATCTGCCGCGCCACGAGGGCGAGGAGCCGGTTAGCCAAAGCGAGGAATTGACGGGCTCCGAGCGCGGCCGCGGGGAAACCGTCCTGATCGTCGAGGACGACGAGGGCGTCCGCCAATACGCTGCCGAAATCCTGCGCGACCTGAACTATCAGGTGATCGAGGCGAAGGACTCAACATCGGCGCTGCGCCTGTTGGACGCCGGCAAGAAGTGCGACCTGTTGCTGACCGACGTCGTGCTGCCCGGCAAGAACGGCCGCCAGCTCGCCGACGAGGCGCTGCGCCGCCGGCCCGGCCTCAAGGTCGTCTTCATGACCGGCTATTCGCGCAATGCGATCGTGCATCAGGGGCGGCTTGATCGCGGCACCGAGCTCATCCCCAAGCCGCTGATCGAAGGCGTTGTCGCGCGCAAGATCCGCCAGGTGCTCGACGGGCCCGCCCACGCCGTCATCCCCAACGACGCCGCGCCGCGCGACTGACGCCCCGGCTACTCCGGCTCGCGTGAAATTTTCGGCTCCAATTTGCGGTGCAGGTTTTCGGCGTCGGCCAGCATATCGACGATGGCTTCGTAGTCGCTGACAATCTTGGCGATGATGCCGCGCGGCTTGGCCTTGCGCGCCGTCTTCTTCCTGGCCGCAAGCTTGGATTTTTTCGACGGAACCTTGCGTCTCTTTTTGCCGACTCTCGTTCGTTTTCGCTTCGCTTTCGCAGCGGACTTTTTGCGCGCTTTTGCCATCGGCAGTTTCCTTGAGCTTCCTCGGCAAGGTGTGCGAGCTTAAGATGCGGAGCTGCTTTGCGCCAGCGTTTGTCCGGGATCAGTACATATGAGACGGCTGGGGCTCCTGGCTCGTGAGGGTGAGATACTCGCTGGGGGTTCGTCCGCCAAGGGCGCCGTGGGGTCTGTAATTGTTGTAGAGGTGAGCGAAGGCGTC